>OFFY01001673.1_pt1 | contig 17584 bp, 16 predicted proteins | sample 1521481 | NCBI WGS metagenome assembly OFFY01 (sample SAMEA3504117, study PRJEB24116) | mouse gut metagenome | biome: mouse gut; feature: mouse-associated habitat; material: faeces | place: Denmark | collected 2011
TATAGAGCGGGAGTAGCTACCCGCGATATAATCAGCACAAGCACTGCGGATTTGTACATAAGATCTACAGCCAGACTGTTCGGAGGTGACTCACCTCATAAGGGGATAGGGGGACAGCCTGGGGCCGTCCCCCTCTTGCGTCTCACTTGGCAGCACCTTTGATACGCTTGAAGAGCTTAATGCCCACCGTGACCAAACTGGCGGCGAGCATGACGGCCAACAGGGGATTGGCAACCATAATAGTCCAAACCTCGCCCATCAACGTAGCAAGAGAACCTACCTGAGACAGCAACACAGTAATACCGGTAGCAGTAGAGGTATCGCCCATGGTTTATCCTCCTTTCCTTTGTGATTATCTGTAACACGTCGGCGCAAGCCAGGCCAGCGGCAGCGGCGTCAAAGTGTGTTACATTCTTTTGATTTCCCCTGAAAATGCACGTTCAAGGCCCCGGAAGATTCATGAATTGTTCATTAAGTAATACACTGCTTCTGATAAAATGTCAGTTACCACACAAACAAATATCTTGGAAGGAGTATATCTTTATGGAACTTATCATGAACCTGGCCGCACTGGGCGTCGCTACGCTCAAAATCCTGTTTGCCATTCCAGTCCTTGGCGTATTGGTTTTGCTCAGCTTGTTCGGCCCCATGCTCGTAAAAAGGATAAAACGCTGGTGAACACTCCGGGACCTTGAAAGCGCATTTTCAAAGAGTTGGATATTACATACCCTGGTAGACCTGGATACACAACAATAGCTCCTCGGCCTCGGCCCGGGTGATGAGCTCCAGAACGAAAGCCACGTCTACATAGGCGGCAGCTTTGCCCAGCAGAAAGGGCACACTACCGCCGTCCTGATGTGCTGCATCTTCGATGAAGCCGCCCAGGACATCATAGGAGAGGTCATTCAGTTCCAGATATTGCTTCACCTATATCACTCCTCTGGCAATCTGTAGGGAGTTGTAGTCTGTGACCAGTGATACCTGCTTGTCCGATAATCGCTTGGCGGAATCCTTGGCCAGTTCGAATATATAAGGCCATCCCATTGTTTGGAACAGGATAGCCAGAGAAGGGCCCACCTGTGCCTCCACCCAATTCCCGATCTGCTCCACTGTGTGCTGGATCACTTCACGTGCCACCAGGCGGACGGACTCCAGCTCGTCCACAAAGCTCTGCCACCAGAGGCAGACGGTGCAGCGGGTGATATTGCTGTCGTCCCGGTCAATGAAGCTGAATTTGTCGTTGATGACCTGAGCGGCCAGCTTGCCCACGTTCTCAGAGCCGGTCATCTGCTCCACAAAGGCGTTGGCATTCTTGGAACGCATGACAAGCTCGACCCGTATCCAGTGGCCGGGCTCGCCCTGTTCCAGGGCCTTGTCATAGATGCGGACACGGAACGAGGAGGAGGGAGCGCCGATGTAGGCGGTAGCGCCGCTGCGCTCTTGACCCTTGAAGGAAATCACGGTAGACCGGGCAGTCATACGGCTGTTTATCTCGTTGCTCTGGGTCTTGGTGAGTATATCGTCCATGTTCAGATATCCCGCCCGGTCGTCACAGGCAATGTCAATGCGGGAGACGTTGGCGTCTGCGTCCGAGGCCAGGAGCTGAAACAGGGCCGGGAAGGCCACGCTGGGAGTGCCTTGCTTGTCCTCCAGGTCCAGAGACAGCTTGGACATGGTCTCAAAAGTGCGGCAGCCGTTGCCCGACATGGAGACGCACACGCCCATGTCCTTGAAATAGTCATCCTCACGGCCGTCGCTGCATACCAGAATGTCTGAGAAGCGCATGACCTTGTTGTAGCCCATCAGGCTATAGCCGGTATCCTGGAACAGGTCCGGGTCCATACCCAGATAAGTCTGGATCACCTTATTGGGATCGGTCTCCTTGACGGAGAATGTCAGCCAGTCGATCAGCACTTGGCATTTCATATCTGTCTCTCACCTTCCTGTCATGAGTACCCCCGTGATTACTTTCGGGGGTCCGGGAGACCGGCGAAGGCCTCCCGGAACGTAGAACTATTCGGTTAGTTCGGCACGTCTCACGACGTTCCATGGGAAATAAGGCGGGCGCTTAGCCGTCCAGGGCGGCAGCTTGTACCCGGCCCTTATCGTCAAAGAAGAGCTTCACTCGGTCGCCGGGGTTCAGGCCTTCCAGGATTTTGGCTTCCAGGCACTTCTTTTTCTCGGCCTTGAAGCCGCTTGCCCGGTAATCTTCGGAAGTGTAAGTACTGGCGGGAGAAAGGACGAACATGTTGAAGAAGGGGACCCGTCTCCCATCCCGGGCCTCAAATGTGCCTTGCGCACCGCCAAGGAACACATACCCCTGGTACTCGAAATCTACGTTAAATCCTTTGTTCATTTTTGAACTCCTTTCTGGGGTCCTGCCCCTACCATAACTGGCAAAAAATAACAGCCGGACAAATTCCGACTGTCCAAATTCATATTACAACTTGCCCAAGGCCTGAGAAAGCATTTTGTGCTTGTACTTCCCGCGCTTATTTGATATAATAAAATACCTTTGTTATGAACATTCCGCGAGAAGGAGGCGCCCGCTTTGAATCGAAAGCTGAACAAGCTGCTTCAACCCAGCTTCCGACTGTACTTTCTGTGCCTGATTGTCTTTGCTCTGCTGTCGGCGGCCTTCTCCTGGCCGCTGGCCGGCGTAGAGCTGGCGGTGGTGGCCTGCCTGGGCCTGTACAGCCGGGAAGCGTCCCGGCGCAGGCGCAGGGAGATCAACAAATGTCTGGACAGCTACACCGGCAATGTGGAGACCGCATCCAAGGACACTATGGTCAACTCCCCGCTGCCCATGGTGCTCTTCCGCCCAGAGAGCGACGACATCATCTGGACCAACGACCGCTTTCTCCAGCTCACCGGCCAGCGGGAGCATCTGTACGATGCCAAGCTGTCCGCGCTGATTCCCGGCTTTGATGTCCGGTGGCTGATGGAGGGCAGGAGCCAGTGCCCCGGCGAGGTGGAATACGGCGGACGGCGCTTTCTGGTCTACGGACATCTGGTGCGTACCGACGGGCGGGGGGGCGGCTTTCTGGCCACCACCTACTGGGTGGATGTCACCGAGCTGGCCCTCACCCGAGATAAATTTCAGGCCAGCCGTCCGGTGGTGGCCGTGCTGCTGCTGGACAACTACGAGGACCTGCTGAAAAACCTGTCGGAAAACGACCGCTCCACCATCATGGCCGAGATCGACGGCCGCATTGAGAGCTGGGTGGCCGACACCGGGGGCATCCTGCGCCGCTACCAGCGGGAGCGGTATCTGTTCATCTTTGAGCAGCGCCATCTGGAGAAATTTATCGACAGCAAGTTTGACATTTTGGACGCCATCCACCAGGTGGTCAACCCCAGCGGTATGAACGCCTCCCTGTCCATCGGACTGGGGATGGACGGGGACAGCTTCCGGGAGCTGCTGGACTTCGCCAACCTGTCGGTGGACATGTCCCTGTCCCGGGGAGGCGACCAGGCGGTCATCCGCAACAAGTTTACCTTTGAGTTCTACGGCGGCCGGTCCAAGGAGACTGAGAAACGCACCAAGGTGAAGAGCCGGGTCATGGCCAGCGCCCTGTCCTCCCTGGTGTCCGACTCCTCCCAGGTGTTCATCATGGGCCACAGGCAGGCGGACAACGACGCGGTGGGGGCGGCCGCCGGGGTGTGCGCCCTGTGCCGGAAGAACGGCGTCCCCGCGCACATCATCCGGGAGGCGGGCACCCCCCCCTCCCAGGTGCTCATCGACCGGCTCCAGCAGCTGCCCGAGTACCACGACTGCTTCCTCTCCGCCCAGGAGGCCCTGATTATCGCCGACAACCGCTCTCTGGTGGTGGTGGTGGACACCAACCGCCCCGAGCAGGTCCAGGCCCTGGAGGTGCTCCAATCCTGCAACCGGGTGGCGGTCATCGACCACCACCGCCGGGCGGCCACCTACATCGAGGGGGCGGCCCTGAACTACCACGAGCCCTACGCCTCCTCCGCCTCCGAGCTGGTCACAGAGCTTTTGCAGTATGTGATGGAGCCGGCCCATCTCCTTCGGGGGGAGGCCGAGGCCTTGCTGGCCGGCATCGTGCTGGACACCAAAAACTTCACCATGCGCACCGGCGGGCGCACCTTTGAGGCCGCCGCCTTCCTGCGCCGCTCCGGGGCGGACACCGCCGAGGTGAAAAAGCTGTTCCAGAACGACCTGGCGGGCACCATCGCCAAGTACTCCATCATTCAGAACGCCAAGCTCTACCGGGACGGCATCGCCGTGGCCGTGGCCGACCACCCAGTGGGCCGGGTCACCGCGGCCCAGGCAGCGGATGAGCTGCTGAATATCATCGGCATCAACGCCTCCTTTGTCATCTCCCCCGACGGGGACCGGGTGAACATCTCGGGCCGCTCCATGGGGGAAACCAACGTCCAGCTCATCCTGGAGAAGCTGGGGGGCGGGGGCAACGCCGCCGCCGCCGGCGGGCAGGTCCCCGGAAAGACTGTGGACGAGGTGGCCAAGGACCTGGCAAGAGCCATCGACCAGTATCTGGAAGAGGCGTAAGAAGCGGGCCGCTGCGGACGGCGGCCCTGACATAAAAAGAATCGCAGCAGAAAGGATTTGATTGATATGAAAGTTATTTTACAGCAGGATGTGCGAGGCCAGGGCAAGAAGGGCCAGCTGGTGGAGGTCTCCGACGGCTACGCCCGGAACTTCCTTCTGCCCAGGAAGCTGGCTGTGATTGCCACAGCCGAGAACCTGAACACCATGAAGCAGCAGGAGAAGGCCCGCAAGGCCCAGGAGGCCGCCGAGAAGGCGGAGGCCGAGGCCCTGTCCAGGCAGCTGGAGGGCGTTATGGTCAAGATTGCCGCCAAGTCCGGCGAGGGGGGCCGCCTCTTCGGCGCCGTCACCGGGAAAGAGGTATCCGAGGCCCTGGCCGCTCAGCACGCCATCAGCATTCCCAAGACCAAGCTGGTGCTGGACGAGCCCATCAAGTCCTGCGGCAGCTACCAGATCAAGGCCAAACTGGGCTATGAGATCAGCGGGACGGTCAACGTGCTGGTGGTGGAGGGCTGACGATGCCCACGGAAACCGACGAACTGCTGCTCCGGCAGCTGCCCCACAGCGTGGAGGCGGAGCAGGCGGTTTTAGGCTCCATGCTCATTGACCCCCGGTGTGTCTCCGAGGTCATCGACAAGCTGCGCCCCGACGACTTCTATATCCGCCAGAATAAAGAAATCTACGAGACCATCTACTCCATGTTCAACTATTCCCTCACCATCGACCCGGTGACGGTGCTGGAGAACATGAAGCAGAACGGCTATTATGACGAAAACCAGTCCCGGGGCTACATTCTGCAGCTCATGGACACCACCCCCACCGCCGCCAATGTGGGGGAGTACATCGACATCATCAAGGACAAGACCCTCCTGCGCCGGGTGGCCGAGACGGCGGGGGACCTGACCGCCATGATTCAGGAGGGCACCGCCACCGGACAGGACATTCTGGAGGCGGCGGAGCAGCGCGTCTACGCCATCCGCCAGGGCCGGGCCGCCCGGGGACTGATCCCCATTTCCGAGGTCATCATCGACGTCTATGACCGGCTGGAGGAGCTGGCCGCCAGCGACAGCGCCATTCCGGGACTGTCCACCGGCCTGCGGGACCTGGACCGGGCCATCTCCGGCCTGAACAACTCCGATCTGATCCTGCTCGCCGCCCGGCCGGGCATGGGCAAGACTTCCATGGCCCTGAATATCCTGCTGGACGCGGGCAAGAAATCGGGGAAAAAGGTGGCTTTCTTTTCCCTGGAAATGAGCCGGGAGCAGTTGGCTCTGCGCCTGATTTCCAGCGAGTGCTTCGTGGACAACAAGAAGCTGGTCACCGGCAAGCTGTCCGACGAGGACTGGGAGAGCGTGGCCGCCGCCGCAGACTCCCTCAACCGTTCTGCCATCCTGATCGACGATGACTCCGGCATCACCGTGGCCGATATTCTGGCCAAGTGCCGCCGGGTAGAGGACCTGGGACTCATTGTCATCGACTACCTCCAGCTGATGCAGTCCGCCGGGGGGAAGAACAACGCCCGTGGGGAGAACCGGCAGCAGATCGTCTCCGACATCTCCCGGAGCCTGAAGATCATGGCCAAGGACCTGAACGTTCCTGTGCTGTGCCTGAGCCAGCTGTCCCGGGCCAACGAATCCCGCCAGGACAAGCGGCCCATGCTCTCCGACCTGCGGGAGTCGGGGGCCATCGAGCAGGATGCCGACATCGTGCTTTTCCTCTATCGGGAGGGCTACTACAACGCGGACACCGAGAATCCCAATCTGGCCGAGTGCATCATCGCCAAGAACCGCCACGGCGAGACGGGGAAGGTGGAGCTGCAGTGGACCCCTGAGTTCACCACCTTTACCGACATGGAGTGGCGGCGGGAGGAGTATTAAAAACGGACGCGCCGCGGCGCGTCCCCCATACAGGAAATGAGGTCCTGTCATGTTAAAGACCGTTGAAACCTTTATCCGGGAGCAGGACCTGATCCCGCCCGGGTCCACGGTGCTGTGCGCCGTGTCCGGGGGGGCGGACTCCGTTGCCATGCTCCACATCCTCTACCGGCTCCGGGACAAGCTGGATTTTGCGCTGGCCGCCGCCCACTACAACCACAATCTGCGGGGGTCGGAGTCCGACCGGGACCGGCGGTTTGTGGAGCAGTTTGTCCGGCTGTGCTGCGGGGAGCACCGGCGCGTTGACGGGACTATCCTCCCCGCCGTCCCCCTGTATTCAGGCTCGGGGGACGTGGCCGGACAGGCCCGACTCCGGGGGACCGGCGTTGAGGAGACCGCCCGGGACATGCGCTACGCCTTTCTCCGTCAGGCCGCGCGGGAGGCGGGGGCCAACCTCATTGCCACCGCCCACACCGCCAGCGACAATGTGGAGACCATCCTGTTCCACCTGGCACGGGGCTCCGGCCTTCGGGGGCTGGGGGGGATCCTCCCCAGACGGGAGGAGATCATCCGCCCTATGCTCACCGTCACCCGGCGAGAGGTGGAGGACTACCTCTTTCACCATTGCCTGCCCCACATGGAGGACAGCTCCAACTCCAACGACGACTACGCCCGCAACCGCATCCGCCACCAGGTGCTGCCCGTACTGGAGGAGATATCCCCCGGCTTTTTGGCCCGGGCGGCGGACACCGCCGCCCTGCTCCGGGCGGACGAGGCCTGTCTCACCGGACTGGCCCGGGAGCTGGCCGGCCGGGCCGTTCTCCAGGAGGGGGGGCTGGCCATCGAGGCGGCCGTTATCGCCTCCGCCCCCGACCCCATCGCCAGCCGGGCCCTCCGGCTGCTGCTGGGCCGGCTGTGGGGGGGCGACCAGAACTGCTCCGCCGTCCATCTTAACGCTCTGCTGAAGCTGTGCCGGGGGGATGACCCCTCCGGAGAGGTCTGCCTTCCCCACGGCACCAACGCCCGGCGGGCCTATGGGATGCTCCTCTTTGTTCCCCGGCTGGGGCCCATCCCTCTGGAGGAGGGGCCTATGCCCCTGCCAGGCGCGCTGGACTGCGGTCCCTGGCGCATTTCCTGCGTTCAGGAGAACTACTGCGGCCAGCCCCAGGGCCCCTGGGACTTCTGGCTGGACCGGGAGAATGCTCCCGCCCTGTCCCTGCGGGTCCGGAGCACCGGCGACCGGCTTACACCTCCCGGCCGGTTGGGCAAAACGGTAAAAAAATGGATGATTGAGGAAAAAATTCCCCGGTTCCGCCGGGAAACTCTGCCTGTGTTTGACTGCGGGGGCCAGGCCGCCGCCGTGGCCGGTCTGGGGCCCGACCGGACTTTCGCCGCCCGGGAGGGACGGCCAGCGTGGCATATTGTAATAATTCCTTGCGAATGAATCCCATGTTTGGAGGCCTGACATTGTGAAGCTGTTGAATTATAGATATGAATGTACGGACGCACTTGAATTTATGAAAAAAATGCCGGAGCATTCTGTCAAGCTGATTATTACATCACCTCCATACAACGTGGGAAAAGAGTACGAAACAAGGGCAAAAATAGAAGAATACCTGGAAAATATGAAGCCGATCATTTCAGAGATGTATCGGATTCTTTCGGATGACGGGAGTGTCTGCTGGCAGGTTGGAAACTATGTAGATCACGGAGAAATATTCCCACTGGACATTTATTACTACTTCATGTTTAAGGAACTTGGACTTAAATTAAGAAATCGCATTATCTGGCACTTTGGCCATGGCCTGCACTGTAAAAACAGGTTCAGCGGACGATATGAAACCATTCTGTGGTTTACCAAGTCGGACCAATATACATTTAATCTTGATGATGTCCGCATTCCGTCCAAATACCCGGGAAAAAGAAGCTATAAAGGGGATAAGAAGGGACAGCCTTCCGGGAACAGGCTGGGGAAAAATCCCGAGGATGTCTGGGAGCTGACGCTTGACCGGCTCTACGATGATTGGGACAGCTTGGTTTGGGATATCCCTAATGTGAAATCCAATCACCCTGAAAAAGAAGAGCACCCCTGTCAGTTCCCGATTGAACTTGTTGAACGGTGTGTTTTGGCCCTTACGGATGAGGGCGATCTTGTATATGATCCGTTTGCGGGTGTTGGAAGCACTTTGCTTGGCGCTTTGAAAAATAACCGCCGGGCATACGGTACAGAGCTGGAAAACCAATATGTTAAAATTGGACTTTCCCGGATCGACCGCTTGAAAAACGACACACTGAAGGTCAGACCAATTTATCAGCAAATCCATACTCCGAAGGGGAATGAGAAGGTCTCTCAAATTCCGGATGAATGGAAGGTGGCACAGTGAGAATTGCAAATTTATACAGCCATTTAAACGGCTACGAGTATATGCTTGTGCACCGGCCGAATTTGATGGATGAAATAGAAATGGCAATCGCGAAGATAGACGCCAATTGCTTTACTAAAATCAGCAAAGCGAAACCGACTTTTGGCAAAATACTTTATGATCAGAAGGCCTTGAATAGGGAATTTGAGTGCATTCTGTTTCCGCAAGGCTGGCAATCGGTTACTACTCCGTATTATGTTACAGACGATATTTCCACAGCCAGAGAAATTGCGAATATCCGCGATAAAGAGGAACAGCGGGCGATTATCCTTCAGAGGGGATATACTCCATACCGGACCAATAACCAAGTTGACTTCGTAAAGGACAGGGTAGCTGTTGAGGTTCAATTCGGCAAGTATTTCAGTGTTGCGTATGATCTACATGTAAAGCACACGTTCTTTTTCCTGCGAAACGACATCGATGTTGGAATCGAAATTATTCCAACGCGGGATATGTGTGTAAAAATGGATACCGGCGTGGCTTGGTTTGAAAATGAAGTGGCAAATGTAATTCGTGAAGGCAGATCCAATCCAACTGTGCCGATTGTAATGATCGGAATAGAGCCGGAAACTATTGCAATATAAAAAAGAAAGGAATGAATACGCATATGCTGGAACAGGATATTCAGGAGATATTATTTACAGAGGGACAGCTGAAAAAACGGGTGGACGAAATCGCCCGGCAGATTGAGGCGGACTACGCCGGCAAGGAGATTATGCTCATCAGCGTACTCCGGGGTTCCTTCATCTTTATGGCCGACCTGTGCCGGGCCATCCGTCTGCCCTGTACCCTGGATTTCATGTCGGTGTCCTCCTACGGCACCGGCACCACCTCCAGCGGCCAGGTGCAGATCACCAAGGACCTGTCCGAGGATATCACCGGCCGGCACATCATTGTGGTGGAGGATATTCTGGACAGCGGCAATACCCTGAGCTACCTGCTGAACATTCTGGAGCACCGCCACCCCGCCTCGGTTCGGCTGTGCACCCTGTTGGACAAGCCGGACCGGCGGACCAAGCCGGTGGACCTGCACTACCGCGGCTTTACCATACCCGACGCCTTCGTGGTGGGCTACGGCCTGGACTACGCGGAAAAGTACCGCAATCTGCCCTATATCGGCATTTTGAAACCTGAGGTTTACGGAGGGTAACAGGAAAGGAATCATGCCTATGAGACGCTTTGGCCTCCAGAACATCACCATATACATTCTGCTGGCGCTGATGATCTTTTTTACCTTCTCCACGCTCCAGCAGATGGACCAAAAGGACGCGCCTACCTACAGCCAGATCAGAACGCTCTTTCTCCAGGAGCAGGTGGAGTACTTCACTCTGGAGGACAAGACCCTCACCCTGATCCTTCGGGGCGGGAGCGGAAGCAACCCTGTCCGGATTACCTACCGGATCGCCGACCCCGATCTCTTTTATACCGATATGCGGGAGCTGGTCAACGAGCAGCTGGAGAGCGGGGTACTCAAGGGGTATGACTATCCCCCCGGGGTGGAGAGCGCCTGGTGGTACAACCTGATTCCCTATCTGGTGGCCTCGGCGGTGCTGTGTCTGTTTTGGTTTCTCCTGGTCCGCCAGCGCAGCGGGAACAGCGGCGGCGGAGGCGCCCCCGGCGCGGCCCGCTTCGGCCGGGCCCGAACCCGCACCCTGTCCGACCAGGGGAAGAAGGTTACCTTTCAGGATGTAGCCGGGGCGGAGGAGGAGAAGGAGGAACTGCAGGAGATCGTGGAGTTCCTACGGGACCCCAAGAAGTTCACCTCTCTGGGGGCGCGCATTCCTAAGGGCGTGCTGCTGGTGGGCCCTCCGGGCACCGGCAAGACCCTGATCGCCAAGGCGGTGGCCGGGGAGGCGGGAGTGCAGTTCCTGTCCATCTCGGGCTCTGACTTTGTGGAACTCTACGTGGGCGTGGGCGCGTCCCGAGTCCGGGACCTTTTCGATCAGGCCAAAAAGGATGCCCCGGCTATTGTGTTCATTGACGAGATCGACGCCGTGGGACGCCAGCGGGGCACCGGTCTGGGGGGCGGCCACGATGAGCGGGAGCAGACCCTGAACCAACTGCTGGTGGAGATGGACGGCTTCGCCTCCAATGAGGGCGTGATTGTCCTGGCTGCCACCAACCGGCAGGATATTTTGGACCCCGCCCTCCTGCGGCCTGGCCGGTTTGACCGGCAGATCTATGTGGGCCTGCCCGACATCAAGGGCCGGGAGGACATTTTGAAGGTCCACGCCCGGGAGAAGCCCCTGGCAGAGGACGTGGTACTCCGGGATGTGGCCAAGGCTACCTCCGGCTTTACCGGGGCCGATTTGGAGAACCTGCTCAACGAGGCGGCCTTGCTGGCGGCCCGGGCCGACCGGCGTTTCCTCACCCGTACCGACCTCCACGAGGCCATGCTCAAGGTGATCGCCGGCCCGGAGAAGCGCAGCCGGGTAGTCACCGAGCATACCCGCAGGCTCACCGCTTACCACGAGGCGGGCCACGCGGTGGTCATCCATGAGCTGTCCACCGCCGACCCGGTCCACCAGATTACCATCGTTCCCCGGGGGCAGGCGGGGGGCATGACCATCTCCCTGCCCGACGAGGATAAAGCCTACCAGTCCAAAAAGGAGCTTACCGAACAGATTGCCCGCTGCCTGGGGGGCCGGGTGGCCGAGCAGCTGGTGCTGGGGGATATCTCCACCGGCGCAGGCAGCGATATCCAGCGGGCCTCCGCTATCGCCCGAAACATGGTCATGCGCTACGGGATGAGCGGCAAGCTGGGCAGCGTGGTCTATGAGACCGGCCACGACGAGGTGTTCATCGGCCGGTCTATGGCTCAGGCCAAGAGCTACTCCGAGGAGGTAGCCGCTCTCATCGACCAGGAAGTCAGCGCCCTGATCGGCGCGGCCTACAACGACTGTGAGCGTATTTTGAAGCTCCGCCGCCATGAGCTGGAGGTCACCGCCCGATATCTGCTGGACCACGAGACCATGGACGCGGATACCTTTGCCAAGGTCTTTGACGACCCCGGCGCGGAAGAGCTGGCCCCCTATCGGGATGTACAGCCTTAAGGTTCCCTTTTCTGACGGAAATGGAAATTTTCCTCTTTACAAATACACTCAAAGGTGCTATACTAATATAGCGCCTTTGAGATGTGCGTCCGTAGTTCAATTGGATAGAGCGTCAGATTCCGGTTCTGAATGTTGGGGGTTCGAGTCCCTTCGGGCGTGCCATAAAATCGCTTAAATTGTTTGTTTTTACAAACTTTTTAAGCGATTTTTATTTTAGGTCCCGCAAATGTCCCGCAAATGTCCCGCAGCGCTGGTGGAAAACTTGGTGGAACTCAGCAAGCACTCACATCACGGAACAGCACTTTGTCCATTTTTCAAACGGCGCCTAATCTGCAAGCGGCTCTCCCGGTTGCATCGGGGGGCAGATGTAACCGGGAGAACAAACTCAGCCCTGGCCGTAGTAGGCGCCTGGACCGTGCTTGCGGAAGTAGTGCTTGTCCTGATAGCGCTGGGGAGCTGCTCCCGCGGAGGGCCGGATCTGCCGGGTAAGAATGGCCATTTTGGCCACCTCCTCCAACACCACCGCGTGATAGACTGCCTGGCCGGCGTCCTTGCCCCAGGTGAAGGGGCCGTGGCTGGCACAGATCACACCAGGGACAGCGGTGGGCTCAATGCATCGATCCCGGAAGGTCTCCACAATGATTTTGCCGGTGTTTTTCTCGTAGTCCTCTTCCAGCTCCCCCTGGGTCAGGTGGCGGGCACAGGGAATGGAGCCATAGAAGTAGTCGGCGTGAGTGGTGCCGAAACAGGGAATGTCCTCCCCGGCCTGAGCCCAGGCTACTGCGTGGGGACTGTGGGTATGGACGATGCCGTTGATCCCCGGAAAAGCTCTGTACAGCTCCAGATGGGTCTTGGTGTCGCTGGAGGGCTTCCACCTGCCCTCCACCCGTTCGCCGGTCTCCAGGCTGATTACCACCATATCCTCGGCGACCATCCCCTCGTACTCCACTCCGGAGGGTTTGATGACCATGAGCCCCCTGTCCCGGTCAATCGCAGACACGTTGCCCCAGGTAAAGGTGACCAGGTTGTACTTGGGCAGAAGAAGGTTGGCCTCCAGAACGTTTTGTTTGAGTGCTTCTAACATGTTGTTTCCCCCTTTTCCTCAGTAAAAGGTCCGCCCGGGATTGGGACCCAATACCCAATTTAATAAAAGTATATCACTTGTATCGTTTTCGGTCAACAATTTGTACAATTCTTTTTAATTTTTTTGGAAATTTAACAAGACAAATTGTTTTCTGTTGTACAAATTCTGCCGCTATGGTATAATCAGACTGAATTGATATTTTCATCAGGGAGGTCCGCCCTATGGTGCCGAAATACCAATCTGTCGCCGACTCCTTGCGACAGGAGATTGAAAGCGGTCAGTACAGCAATCAGCAGCTGCTGCCGACGGAGCAGCTGCTCTGCCAGCGCTTCCAGATCAGCCGTCAGACCGTCCGCCGGGCTCTGGCCCTGTTGGAGAACGAGGGCCTTATCACCCGCCGGCAAGGCAGCGGCTCCCGCCTGCGGGAGCGCACGGAGCCGGAGGCCCTCCTGAATTGTGCCATCGCGGTGGTTACTACTTATATCAGCGACTACATCTTTCCCAGCATCCTGCGGGGCATGGAAACAGTTCTGTCCGCCAACAGCAGCGCTCCGCTCCTCTTCGCCACCCAGAACCAGCTGTCGGTGGAGCGGAAGATTCTCCAAACCCTGCTGACGATGAAAGAGCTGGACGGCGTACTGGTGGAGGGCACCAAGACGGCTTTGCCAAACCCCAATCTGGACCTGTACCAGAAGCTGATCGACCGGGGAGTCCGTCTGGTTTTTATCAACGGAATTTATCCGGAATTGGCTCACATTCCCTCTGTGCTGGCGGATAATCGCAGCGGAGGACGGATGCTGACGGAGCATCTCCACCGGCGAGGTCATCAGAATATCGCGGGTATTTTCAAGGTCGATGACATGCAGGGCATGCTGCGCTACGCCGGTTACGCGGAGGCGCTGCGGGACCTGGCTCTCCCCTTTGAGGACGAACATGTCCGCTGGTATAATACGGAGCAGCGGAGAGCTTTTCTGTCCGAATCCTTTGTGGATTCCGTTTTAGAGGGGTTCCAGGGCTGTTCTGCCGTGGTGTGCTACAACGACGAGGTAGCCATCCGGGTGGTATCCCAGCTGCAGAAGCGGGGAGTCCGAGTCCCCGAGGACATGGCTGTGGTCAGCTTTGACAACAGCCAGTACAGCGAACTGGCTCCGGTGCATCTGACGTCTCTCTCCCACGGCCCCCGGAACTTGGGGGAGCTGGCCGCCAACTTGATGCTCCGCCTTCTTCGCGGGGAGGAGTGCCAATCTGAGACCGTTCCCTGGCAGCTGGTGGAGCGGGAAAGCGGCTGATTCCGCTCCGCACCCCTCCGTCTGCCGAATGTCTACCAAAAAATTCTCTGAGCCCTTGCGGCGCAAGGGCTCAGAGAATTTCCGCATTTGAGGATGTATACCGGGGACAACCAATTTAACTCTTTTCATAAAAAATCCCGCCTCCAAATATAGGAGACGGGGCTGTTTGTAATAAAATCAGTTCAGGTATTTGCCCAGTGTTTTCAAGAACAAATCAATATTCAGCGGTTTGGCCAGATGGGCGTTCATACCGCTTTTCAAGGCGGTCTCCTTATCCTCCTCCATGGCGTTGGCCGTCATGGCGATAATGGGGAGGACCTTTACGTCTTTTCTGGGAAGAGCGCGGATGGTGCGGGTGGCCTCATAGCCGTCCATCACCGGCATCTGCACATCCATGAGGACCGCGTCGTAATAGTATTCCTCCGCCTGACGGACCATATTCACCGCGTCGGTGCCGTCCGGCGCGGTTTCCACGGCAAATCCGCTCTCCTTCAGGATGGTCTCGGCAATCTCCCGGTTGAGCTCGTTGTCCTCCACCAGCAGAATCCGCCTGCCGGTAAAGTCCACCTGGGTCCAGACCGGCTGGGCCGGCTTCGGTCCTTCCAGATTATTGGCCGCCAGCAGGGCGGATTTCAGGTCGGACATAAACAGCGGTTTGGCGCAGAAAGCAGTGACGCCGGCCGACCGGGCGTCCTCCTCAATATCGGTCCAGTCGTAAGCCGTCAGGATAATGATGGGCGCGTCCTGACCAACGGCCGCACGGATACGGCGGCAGGTCTCGATGCCGCTTAACTCGGGCATCTGCCAGTCCAGAATATAGGTGTGATAGGGGTCTCCCTCGTTATGGGCGCTCTTGGCCCGGTAGACCGCCTCCTTGCCAGAGGTGGTCCACTCCGCCCGCATCCCGATCTGCTTAAGCATACGGGTCACGCTTTCACAACTGTCGCAGTCGTCGTCCACCACAATGGCCCGCAAGCCGCCCAGCTCCTTGATCTGGGCCGCATTTTTCTCCATGTCCTGGAGCTTCAGGCTCAGCTCCACCCGGAACTCGCTGCCCTTGCCCTTCTCGCTCTGGACAGTGATGGTGCCTCCCATCATATCCACGATGTTCTTGGTGATGGCCATACCCAGTCCGGTGCCCTGGATGCCTGTCTTGGTGGTGCTGGCCTCCCGCTCAAAGGGCTCGAAAATATGCTTTACAAAGTCCGGGGCCATACCGATCCCGTTGTCCTTGACAATAAACACATAGTCCCCATAGCCCCGGTGGAAGGTGGTCTGCTGCTGGATACGGAAGCTCACCGATCCCCCCGCCGGGGTGTATTTGACGGCGTTGCTCAGCAAATTGACAAAGACCTGGCTCAGCTTCAGCGAGTCGGCGATGACATCCTCGTTGTTGATGTCGAAGGTGTCAATAAACAGCTCCAGCTGCTTGGCCTTCACCTGGGGCTGGATAATATTCACCAGGTTGTGGGTCAGCTCAGAGATATTGCACTCCTGCTCCTTGATCTGGACCTTTCCGCTCTCAATGCGGCTCATGTCCAGAATGTCATTAATCAGGCTGAGCAGATGGTTGCTGGAGGAGAGGACCTTCTGCAAGCAGTCCTTCACCTGATTCTTGTTGTCAATATGGCTGACGGCGAGGGTGGTGAAGCCGATGATGGCGTTCATAGGGGTGCGGATATCGTGGGACATATTGGACAGGAAGGTGGTCTTGGCATTGCTGGCCCGCTGGGCCTGCATCAGCGCGTCCTGAAGGGCCTGGGTCTGCTCCCGCTGCTGCTGCACCTCGGCGGTGATGTTCTGCCGGACGTACAGGACCCGGACCACCCGCCCCTCCTTTCGCTGGAGGCACACCGCGGTGAGGCGCTCCCACTGTTCGGTTCCGCCCCGGTTCACATGACATTCGTAGGTGAAGGTATTCTCCTCGGAGAGGAGCTCGGCGACGGAGGAGGCGCTGAGAATCTGCTGAAACAGCTCCTGCTCATCCTCCCCGATGATATCCCTGGAGTGGGCCGCGATGATGTCGGGATAGGCGCCCTCCGTGGCCAGGCCTCCGCTCAGAGGCTGAATCCCCCGCATGTAGGAGTAGGTGTTGTTTTCCAGGTCCGCCGTAAGGTAGCGGGAGGAAAAAAGGGTGTTCAGGCCGTCCAGGACATAGCCGAACTGGGTATTCTGCTTCTCCAGCGTCTTGCGCTGCGCCCGGCCCCGAATCAGCAGGACAAGGATATAAATGGCAAACAGGACGATGAGGATGATCTGCAGCACCATGCCGGCGTGGTTGGCGTTTCGGATCATGGCCTGGGTCACGCTCTTGGGGAAGGTCTGGACCAGAATGTACTCGCTGTTGGGGATATGGAACACACACAGGTTGTCCGTCAGGCTTCCCGGCGCGCAGATGAAGCCCGCGTCCTCCGCGTCCTCCTGAAAGGCCTCCCGGACCAGGCCGGCGGTCTCGGCGTCGATGCTGCCTGCGGCGCGCAGCGCGTCAGGCAAGGGCCGGTCGTAGCTGCCGCCGCTGGAGCTGGCGATGACGGCCCCGTCCCGTGTGCACAGAAACGCGTCCGCCGGTTCGCCGAAGTAGTCGGCGCTCAGCATATCCCGAAGATAGTCCTCCGCAAAGTAGATTCCCAGCAGCACCCCGATGGTCTCGCCGTCATACTCCACAGGGGCATAGAACACCGCCATGATCTGGCCTGTCAGCCCGGATGAGAGCACCTCCAATCCGCTCTCCCCCCGCACTCCGCTGATAAAGTAGTTCCGGTCGCGGCTGTCGGTGGTCTGTCCGCTGGAGGCCAGATTGATCCCTTCGGTATTGGTAAAGGTGATGGCGTCGAAGGAGGCGTGCTCCTCCATTCCCTCCAGCAGCTCGGTGGTGATCTCTGTCCGGGTTTGCGCCACGCCCAGCAGATAGGCGTAGTTGCGGATCCGCAGGAGGGCGTTGCTGAACTCGCTCTCAATCCGCTGGGACGTCTGAGCGGCGGAATCCATGGCGTAATTCAGGTTCTGATGCTCGATCCTCTGTTTGTTGGACGTGGAATACCATTGGAACAGCAGGCAGATAGCCGCCAGCAGGATACCGATATACAGCACATTCTGCCAGGTTTTGCTCTGAGTATGCATAAAAATCTCCTCTGTCCGTTGCCGGCAGCCCGGCCAAAGCCGGACCTAACATAAACGAATCCTGTATTTCATTATACCAGAATATGTGAAAAGCGCAATATACACGCTGAAAAAACCTCATCATTTTACCGCGTATCCCGTACTTTTATTTCAGAAGCTGTACCAATAGAGGGAAAAGTAGTATAATGAGGGAATGATACAGAAAAA
>OFFY01001686.1_pt1 | contig 17465 bp, 16 predicted proteins | sample 1521481 | NCBI WGS metagenome assembly OFFY01 (sample SAMEA3504117, study PRJEB24116) | mouse gut metagenome | biome: mouse gut; feature: mouse-associated habitat; material: faeces | place: Denmark | collected 2011
GTGGAAGCCGGAGCCCCCGCCTGCGAATGACCCCTGCGGCAAGCCGAAGCGCCCCCTATTGTTCCGCTTTTTCTGAACGGGCTTCCGCTTTTGCCAATTCCCTGTGGAGGCGCAGCGCCATGCAGGCGGCTATGACCGCCGAAACAGCGTCCGCAATGGGCTGCGCATACAGGATTCCCTTCATTCCCCAAATTCCGGGGAGGACGAGGATCGCAGGGATAAAACAGATTCCCTGCCTGCAAGCGCCAAGCAGAAAGCCTGCCGTTCCTTTGCCGAGGGCAAGAAGCAGCGAGGAATACACGGTGTAAAAGCCGAACAGGATAAAAGAGCATCCATTGGCTGCAAGGGATTTTTCCCCAACAGCAATTATTTCCGCATTTCCGTTTGCAAACTGCGCGATAATCTGCGTTGGAAAGAGGACCGCAAGCAGTCCGACCGCCGCGCAGAAAACGGTCGACCACAAAACGGAAAACCTGACCGCCTTGCGCAGACGGTCATATTTTTGGGCCCCATAGCTGAATCCAGCAACCGGCTGAAGGCCTTTCAGAAATCCAAAGACTACCAGGGTTCCCATGGCAGTCACTCTGGCGGCAGCCCCCATTCCGGCGATCACCGCGTCGCCATACCCATTCGCCGCCCTGTTGATCAGGGCAATGGACAGGCCGGTAAGAAGCTGGAATACCAGCGTCGGAACGCCGATTTTCAAGATTTCCGCGTAAATCTGCCTGGCAGGCTTAAAATCCTTGAAGCTGAATGTAAAGGCGCTTTTTTTGCGTATGATATACGTCAGATATACCAGGGTGGAGACAAATTGAGAAATCGCCGTAGCGGCCGCCGCGCCCGTTACGCCCAGATCCAGCGCATAAATAAACGCCGGATCTAACCCGATGTTCAGAGCAGCGCCCAGCAGTAAAGCGCACATCGTCGTTTTGGCCGCGCCCTCGCTTGCGGCAATGTTGTTCATTGTCACATTGAATACATTGAAAATGCACGAGATCACATAAATCCTCGCATACGCTAATGCGTAGGGCATGATCGTTTCTGTTGCGCCCAGCAGGGTCAAGATCGGCCGGAGAAAAACGGCGGTCAGGGTAATCATAACCGCTCCCACGATAAGCCCGCTGTACAATGCGGTGCTGGCCGCTCTGTTGGCGGCTTCCCTGTCGCCGCGTCCCAATAACCTCGAAAGGCAGGAGGCCGCCCCGCTGCCAAACATCAGACCCAATCCGACAATCGCCTGCCCCAGCGGAAATACAATTGAAATCGCGCCCATAGGGCCCTCTCCCAGACCTCCCACAAAGTAAGCGTCTGCCAGATTATAGAGGGCGTTTATCGTCATTCCGATCATTATGGGGACGCCGAGAGCCATAAGGGATTTTGAAACGGGCGCATTTCCCAGAAGCTCCATTTTGCTGCTGTGTTCGCTCATGCGAATACTCCTTTCTGTTGACAACTTGTACTGGTTATAGTAATATAAATTATAGCATGCAGCTGCGTTTGAGATATTACTATAATTTATAGCAGTTGTCAAGGCCGCTTCGCAGATTTTTTTGTTTTCTTGGCAGGAGCGATATCATCAACGCAGCGGAAAAAGCGAATACGGTCGTCCGGAGATCGTTTGCGCGCAAAAATATGGAAAGGAGGGACGGCATGGCGGCGATTGATCTGATCGTACTGGGAATGCTGAAGAAAGAGCCTATGGGGGCCTATGATATTCAAAAGCTGGTAGAATATCGAAACATATCCAAATGGGTAAAAATCAGCACCCCGTCCATTTATAAAAAGGCGGTCCAATTGGAAGAAAAGGGATTGATCAAGGCGGATATGGTCAAAGAGGGAAAGATGCCGGAAAAAGCGGTCTACTCTCTGACAGACGCGGGGGAGAAGGAATTTGAACGGCTTATGCTTGCGATTGCGGCGAACCCGATCCATATCTTTTTGGATTTCAACGCTGTAATCGTAAATTTGGACAGCCTGACGCCAGATGGGCAAAAGGCATGTATGGAAAGCATCGAAAATAGCGCGGCCTCTTTGAGAGCCTATCTGGAAGAAAACCTCCGTGAAAAGGAAAACATACCGGAAATCCCGGAAACAGGTATGGCGGTTTTGCGGCAGCAGCTCGCCCTTGCGGAGGCTATTGAAAACTGGGTCGCTTCCTTCAAGAAAACTTTCTGCGGCTGACCAGCGCAGCGAAGGAAAGAGTGGAACAAAGAGCCTCCGGGACCATCGGTCCCGGGGGCTCTCTGCTCGTCAATCGCCTGTATTCTCCTGCGGCCTGCTCAAATCCAGCCCCCGGATCAGTTTCCGCAGGGGCAGGATGGCGGAGGGGGAGACGGACAGCTCGTCCAGGCCCATCTTGAGGAAGGTCTCGGTGAGCTTCTGGTCCGCGCCCAGCTCGCCGCAGATGCCCACCCAGCAGCCGTGGCGGTGCCCGGCCTGGACGGTGTGCTTAATCATCCGCAGGATGGCGGGGTGGTGGGGGTCGTAGAAATTGTCCAGCTTGGGGTTCTGGCGGTCGATGGCCAGGGTGTACTGGGTCAGATCGTTGGTGCCCAGGGAGAAGAAGTCCACCTCCTCGGCCAGCTCGTCGGCCATCATCACGGCGGCGGGGGTCTCCACCATGATGCCGATCTCCACGTCGCCCATGGCCACGCCCCGCTCCTTCAGCTCGGCCCTGCACTCCTCCAGAATCTCCTTGGCGTCCCGCACCTCCCGCACGGAGATGACCATGGGGAACATGATGGACACCGTGCCGTAGGCGCTGGCCCGCAGGATGGCCCGGAGCTGGGTCTTGAAGATCTCCTTCCGGGTCAGGCAGATGCGGATGGCCCGGTAGCCCAGGGCGGGGTTCTCCTCCTTGTCCAGGCCGAAGTAGCCCGCCTGCTTGTCCGCGCCGATGTCCAGCGTGCGGATGATGACCTTTTTTCCGGCCATAGTCTCCACCACCCGCTTGTAGATGGCAAACTGGGCGTCCTCGGTGGGGAAGTCCTCCGACTCCAGGTAGATGAATTCGCTGCGGAACAGGCCGATGCCCTGGGCGTCGTTCTGGAGCACCAGCCCCACGTCGCCGGCATTGCCGATGTTGGAGTACACCTTGATCTCCCGGCCGTCCAGAGTGACGTTGGGCTTCTTTTTCAGTCCCTGCAGAAGGGCGGCCTGCTTCAGGTCCTCCTTGCGCTTGGCCTCCATGGAGGCCAGCAGCTCGGCGGCGGGGTCGATATAGACGCAGTGGTTGTAGCCGTCCAGAATGGCGGACTGGCCGTCCCAGCTGTCGTCAAAGTCCACGCCGATCAGGGCGGGAATGTTCATGGTCCGGGCCAGGATGGCGGTGTGGCTGTTGGAGGAGCCGTACCGGGTGATGAAGCCCAGCAGCTTGCTCTTGTCCAGCTGCACCGTCTCGCTGGGAGTCAGGTCATCGGCCACCAGGATGGCGGGCTGGTCGTCCTGCATGGCGGCGTCGTCCGCGCCGGTGAGGATGTTCACCACCCGGCGGGAGATGTCCTTCACATCGGTGGCCCGGGCCCGCATATACTCGTCGTCCATGGCGGCGAAGGCGGCGGAAAAATTCTCGCCGGTGGCCTCGGTGGCGTACTCGGCGGAGGCTCCCTGGGTCTCGATGATGCCCTGGATGGCCTCCAGATAGTCGTCATCGTCCAGCATCATCTGGTGTATCTCGAAGATGGCGGCGTTGTCCTCGCCCACCTCTTCCAGAGCCTTGTTGTAGAGGCCGCCCAGCTGCTCCTGGGCTTTCTCCTTGGCGGCCTGGAAGCGCTTCCACTCCTCCTCGGGGGTGAGGCTGGAGGTCTGGCTGGTCTGGACCTCCGCTTTTTTATAGATGCGCAGAGGGCCGATGGCAATGCCGTTCAAAATGGATTTTCCGGTTGCAACCTGCATGGAACTGCCTCCTTATTGCTTTTTCTTCCCCAAAACAGGGCGCGGTTCTTACAGGTTCTCCTTAAAGAACTGCTCCATCGCGGCGGCGTTGGCCTCTTCGTTTCCGCCTTCCACGGTGACGGTGACGGTCTCGCCGGTCTTGATGCCCATGCCCATAATGGCCATAAGCTTGGTGGCGGCGGCGGACTTGCTCCCATCGGCCTTAGTGACGGTGACGGTGCTGTCCAGCGCCTTGGCGGCCTTGGCCAGCAGCCCGGCGGGACGGGCGTGGATGCCCACGGGATCGGTGATGGTGTAGGTGAACTGTTTCATGGTGATGACTTCCTTTCAAATTGATTTTATTGCCATCCGCCCGCAAAAGCGGGGGGAAATCCAACCAAAATGAGATTCAGCTCTCCAGCTCGGCCAAGGTGGGCATGGCGGGGATGGCCCCGCTGCGGGAGCAGGTGAGAGCGGCGGCCCGGTTGGCAAAGGAGAGAATATCCTCCAGACCGGCCCGGGTCAGACCCTCCAGCGGGGTCTTGTCCCCCCGGCGGCACAGCCGGCTGAGGACGGCGCCCAGGAAGGTGTCGCCCGCGCCGTTGGTGTCGGCCACCTTGACGGGAACGCCTGGCTGCCGCCAGCATTCCCCGTGCCAGCGGCAGTATACGCCCTCTCCGCCCAGGGTCACCAGCACCAGCTTCACGCCCAGCTCCTCCAGAACGCGGGTTCCCTCCTCCGGACGGTCGGTGCCGGTGAGCAGCGGCAGCTCCTCGTCGGACAGCTTGAGCACATCCGCCATGGCCAGGGGACGGCGCATCCAGTCCACCGCCTCCTCCTGGCTGGACCAGAGGGCGGCGCGGTAGTTGGGGTCGTAGCTCACCAGCACCCCGGCCTCCCGGGCGGCCCGAACGGCGGCCAGGGTGGCGGAGCGGGCGGGGTCCTCGGTCAGGCTCACCGAGCCGAAGTGGAGGAATTTGCCTCCGGCGGACGCTTTACCGGCCTCGTCGGGAGACAGGTCCCGGTCCGCGCCGCGGACAAAGCGGAAGCTGCGCTCCCCCCGGCTGTCCACGGCGACTACCGCCATGGTGGTGGGGGCGCTGCCGGTGTACAGGCCGGAGCAGTCCACCTTGTCGCCCTCCAGCACCTGGCGCAGGTAGGCGCCGAAGCCGTCGTCCCCCACCTTGCCCACAAAGGCGGCGGAGGCCCCCAGGCGGGAGGCCGCTACCGCCACGTTGGCGGGAGCGCCTCCGGGATTGGCGGCAAAGAGAGGTACGCCGTTTTCGTTGATACCGGTTTGAGTCAGGTCGATCAGGATTTCTCCAATGGCGGTAATATCTTTCATATTTAAGAAGGCCTCCTGTGCCCGTGACGCCGGAGCGCGGCGAGCAATGAAAATGATTTTTCTTATTTTACCAAATCGCTTGGGATTTGTCCAGCGATTATGTGCTTCTTGTTCAAGTCAATATCAGTCGTCAGAAACAATCACGCCTCCCCGGCAGGAGAGGCGTGATTGTTTCAGCCCAAATCTTCAATCCGCATTTTTTTCAGGTTCTCCAGGGTGTCCCGGCGGCCCTTATAGTGAAGCCAGATGCCCCCGAACACCGCCGTGGGGATGTTGCTCACCAGGAAGACCACGCCGGCGGCGATCAGGGTTCCTGGGTGGAACTCCGCCTCCACCAGCTCCTCGATCTCTGTCTGGGCCGGGACCTCCTGCCCGTTGGGCCCCACATAGTTCGCGCCGCCGGTGACGATGCCGCCGCGGACGGCGCCGAACGCAGCCAGGCTCAGCGTCAACAGCAGGGACAGCGCCAGGGAGATACCCGGCAGGATGAGCCCCAGCTTTACGCTTTTCCGGCACAGCCACACCTGAACCGCAACCAGCAGCCCGATGGGCACCAGAAGAAAAAACAGAAAACAAATTAGTCCAATGATTCCACCAATAGATGCCATTGCCATTACAATTCCTCCTTTTCTCTGCGGGTTTTCTTGTACTCCGCAATCAGGACCTTGGCGGTGTCCAGGTCCAGCTTCTCGTTTACCGCCAGACGCTTGATGGTGGCGATGTAGGGGTCGGCGGCGGCGTTCTCCGTCAGCTTGATTTTCTGGATCAGCCGGTCCAGACGAAGGCGCACCGTAGGGTAGGTGACGCCGTACTGTCCGGCTACCTCCTTCAGCGACCCGGAGGCCAGGATGAACTTCTTAATGAAAGCCACGTCCTCCTCCTCCAGCCCGGCCATCCACTCGGGCAGCAGTTCCATTGCCATGGGGGGACCTCCTTTCTGTGTGTCCCAGTATACACTTTAATTTTATTAAAGTCAATCTTTAATTTTATTTTTCTTTTTGTTAAAAAATTCCCCGCCGGAACAGCGGGGAATTTTTACGCTTTCATCTTCATCCGTAAAAATGAGAACTTGGTTTCTGAGCACAGCACCCCCACAAAGATGAGGGTAAAGCCCGCCAGCAGGCGGGGGGTAAGGGGGTCGCCGTAGAAGATGACCGCCAGAATCACCCCGAACACCGCCTCCAGAGAGAGGATTACGGCGGCGGGAGCGGGCTCCGACCACACCAGCCCCACGTTCATCAGCATCAGGCAGACAGCGGTGGCCATGACGCACAGATAGAGCATGGGCCAGATTACCTCTGGCCGGACCAGAGCGGAGAAATAAAAGGTCTCAGTGGTCAGGGCCAGAGCCCAGGCGCACAGGGCCACCGTGGCCAGCTGGACCACGGTAAAGAGCATCACGTCCTTATCCCGCCCCAGCCGGGCCACGGCGATGATGTTGGCGGCGCAGAAGACAGACCCCAGCAGGGTGAACCCGTCGCCTGCGGAGATGGTCAGCGCGCCGGTGAGGGAGACAAAGCCAACCCCCGCGATACACAGCAGAGCGGCGGCCACGTTGTAGCGGTCGGGCCGCTCCCGGAAGAGCAGCCAGGTCATAAATGGGACGATGACACAGTACACCGCCGACAAAAAGGCGTTGTTGGAGGCGGTGGTGGTCTCCAGCCCCACCGTCTGCGCCCAGTAGACCAAGAAGAGCAGCAGACCCGCCAGACCGCCCCGCCACAGGTAGTCGAGGGAAAAATCCTTCCAGTGCCGCCAGCTGATGAGTGCCACCAGCGGGGCGCCCGCCGTGAAGCGAATGGCGATCAGGTGGCCGGTGGGGATGCTGTCCAGGGCGCCCTTCATCAGCATAAAGGAGGCGCCCCAGAAAAACGCCGCGGCAAACAGCATGGGCTTGGCCAGCAGCTTCATGGTCTTGTCGGACATGGCAGTACCTCCGGATGATTCATAGGGGACGGCCTCTGTGCCGCCCCGCCGGCGCGGGGGTAGGGACACGGGGCGGCGCGGCGGCCGCCCCTACGTTTTTTTTCGCAGGAAGGAGAACTTCGTCTCCGAGCACACCACGGCCACGAAGATCAGGGCGAAGCCGGCCAGCAGCCGGCCAGTCACCGGGTCGCCGTAGAAAATCACCGAGGAGGCTACCCCGAATACCGACTCCAGCGATAAGATGACCGAGGCGGAGGCGGGGTCGGACCACACCATGCCCACGTTCTGAAACAGCAAAGCCACGGTGGTGGCCATGACGCACAGGTAGAGCATGGGCCAGAGTACCGCCGGGCCGGTGAGGGCGGCGGCGGGGAAGGTCTCGGTCAGCCCCCCGCAAATCCAGGCGTAGAGGCCGGCGAAGGCGAACTGAAACACGGTGAGCAAGGTAATGTCCTTGCCCGGGGAGACCTTGGCTACCGCCACGATGTGGCCGGCGTAAAAGACGGCGCACAGCAGGGTGAGCAGATCGCCGGTATTGACGGTCAGGTCGTCCGTGAGGGACACCAGCCCCACCCCGGTGACGCACAGCAGGGCCGCCAGAATGTTGTAACGGTCGGGCCGCACCTTCACCACTGCCCAGGTGAGGAAGGGGACAATCACACAGTACACCGCTGTGAGAAAGGCGTTTTTGGAGGGAGTCGTCTGGGCCAGACCGAAGGTCTGCACCGCGTAGGCCAGAAACAGAAAGCCGCCGATGACAGCCCCCCGCCACAGATAGTCGGGGGAGAAGTTCCTCCACTTTTTCCAGCAGACCAGGGCCAGCAGAAGGGCTCCGGCGGTAAAGCGGATGGCCAGCAGGAAAAATACCGGCATCACGTCCAGGGCGTTCTTCATAATAAAGAAGGAGGTGCCCCAGATGAGGGCGGCGGCAAACAGCATGGGCTTGGCCAGCATACGCATGGTTTTAGGGGACAAAGAGATCAGCTCCTAAGATACAATGATCGGGGATTTTCGCCGGAGAACGGCAGCTTTCCTGACTATACTACAGCCCTCCGGTCCCTGTCAACCCGTCGGCAGAGCCGGGCCGAAAAAATTTTTCCGGTCCGGAGCGGAACTTTTTCCCTTGAAATACGTCTATATTTAAAAGGATTTTTGTTAAGAAAATCTTAAGTATTTTGTAACCGGCTTGTAGTTGAACCCCGAAAGACTTGCGCCTATAATTAGATTTATGTAAAACGGGGCTGTCCGGTCAGCCGGACAGCCATTTAAACAGGAGGAAGCCGCTATGCCAGATGTAAAAGACATCCAGACCGCCACTGCCCAGGAGGCGCCCGCCGCCCAGGAGACAGTACAGACCGCCGTCCCCGCCCAGGAGACGCCCAATCCGTCCCCCAGGCCAACCATGAAGAAGTCCGGAGGCAAGGGAAGGAAAAAGATGATTAAGCGCCTTGTCGCTCTGGCGGTGACTGCGGCCATTGTGGGCGGAGCAGGCTTCGGTATGTGGTATCTGGTATTCCGGGAGGACAAGGGCGTAAGAACGCCCCTGACCGATGTGGCCGGGATCAACACCATCCAGAGCGTGGTCCAGGGCTACGGCACCGCCGTGCCCAAGGAGTCGGCGGCCATTACGCTGAACGCCGCCGGCACGGTGGATGAGGTCTACGTCACCGTGGGTCAGACCGTCTTCGCCGGCCAGGAGCTGTACACCATCGACAGCCAGGCCGCCCGGGACAACCTGCAGAAGGCACAGGATGAGATGAACAAGCTGCTGGAGGAGGCCAACAACCTCACCGTCCGGGCCCCCTTCGCCGGCAAGCTGATGGAGGTGAAGGAGTTCCAGCCCGACGATGAGGTGAGCGTGGGAACTCCCGTGGCCAGGCTGGTCAACGACAGGAAGCTGAAGCTGTCCCTCTATTTCAGCTACGCCTACGAGCACGACATCCGCGCGGGCCAGCCGGTCCAGGTGACTGTCCCCGCGGTGATGCAGGCCTTCGACGGCCGGGTGGAGAAGGTCAACAAGGTCAGCTACATATCCCCCGAGGGGGGCGTCTATTTCGAAGCGGTCATCGTGTTTGACAACCCGGGCACCCTCACCGAGAAGATGGACGCCTCCGCCGTCCTCACCACCGCCGGCGGCGACGATATCTACCCCTACCAGAACGGCCAGACCCAGTTCTACGAGACCCGGGATATCCTGACCAAGGCGGGCGGCCCTGTGACCGGCCAGGGCAACCTGCTCAACTACGCCAATGTGAGCGAGGGGGAGGCGCTGCTGTACCTGGGGTCCTCCACCATCGACGAAAAGATTCAGACCCAGCAGGAGGTGCTGGACAAGGCCATGGAGGCGATGAACAACTTCAACGCCGTGGCCCCCATCGACGGCCAGGTATTCTCCTGCACCCTGGAGCCCGGCCAGAACGTGAAGGAAGGGGATACCGTCATCACCATCTCCAACACTACCACCATGGTGGTGGATATCCAGGTGGACAGCCGGAACATCGGCTTTATCCAGGCGGGTATGACCATGGAGCTCACCGATGACTACGGCAACCCCGTCATGGGCACCGTCACCAACGTGGCCATGCAAGGCGAGGTGGGCACCGGTACCACCACCTACCCCGTCACCCTGGAGGTGGACAACTCGGGAGGCACCATCTATAACGGCTCCTGGCTGAACTACAAGCTGGTCACCGCCGAGTCGGTGGACTGCGTCACCGTACCCAACCAGTGCATCAAGCGGGTCAACGATGTCAACGGTGAGAAGCAGACGGTGGTCTTTATTCAGGCCGATTCCAAGCCGGACAACGCTGTGGAGATAGACCCGTCCAGCCTGGGAGAGGGCGCGTCCACCACCGACCGCCTGCCCACCTCCGCCGAGGGCTTCTGGCCCGTCCCCGTCACCACCGGCCTGTCCGACATCTATAACTGCGAGATCACCGAGGGCCTGGAGGCGGGCGCCACCGTCTTTACCGGCTGGGGCTCCGGCATGGAAGATAACATGGGCGGCGGCGTGATGATCGGGTAAGGGGGCGCTCCCATGCTGATTGAGATACAGGATATTTATAAAATCTACAACGAGGGGAAGGAGAGCGAGGTCCGGGCCCTGGACGGAGTCTCACTCACCATCGACCGGGGGGAGTTCGTGGCCATTGTGGGCCAGTCGGGCTCGGGCAAGTCCACCATGATGAACGTGCTGGGCTGTCTGGATATCCCCACCTACGGCACCTACCTGCTGGACGGTACCCAGGTCACCGATCTTTCAGACCGGCAGCTGGCCCGCATCCGCAACCGGGAGATCGGCTTCATCTTTCAGGGCTACAACCTGATCCAGGAGCTGGACGCCCTGGAGAACGTGACCTTGCCTCTGATTTACCAGGGCGTGTCCGTCTTTGAGCGGGAGGACCGGGCCATGGAGGCTCTGGACCGGGTGGGCATGGCCGACCGGGCCCACCACCGGCCGTCGGAGATGTCGGGCGGCCAGCAGCAGCGGGTGGCCATCGCCCGGGCCATCGCCACCCATCCCCCCATTATCATGGCCGACGAGCCAACCGGCGCCCTGGACTCCAAAACGGGCCGGCATGTGCTGGAGATTCTCCGGCAGCTCAACAGAGAGGGCTCCACCATCATCCTGATTACCCACGACGACGGCATCGCCGCCCAGGCCCGCCGCCGGGTGCGGCTGACCGACGGCAAAATCGTCTCGGACGAGCGGGGAAAGGAGGCGGCCGCGGTATGAATTTAGTACAGGCCTTTAAAATGGCCTTCAAATCCATCGCCATGAAAAAGACCCGGTCCTTCCTCACCATGCTGGGCATCATCATCGGTGTGGCCTCGGTGGTCATCATGGTGTCGGTGGTGTCCGGGCAGAACAAGAAGCAGATGGAGTGGATGGAGGCCATGGGCAACAACATCGTGGACGTCTACGCCTACTCCAATACCGGCCAGGATATGGACGCCATCATCAACGAGTATGTGTCTGCCTTGGACAAGAAGCTGGTGGTGGGCATCTCACCTGTCATAAACCTGTGGGGCGAGATGATCGTCCGCTATGGGGGCAAGGCCTACTCCACCCAGAACTGGGACAACTGGCAGGACCGCATTCAGATAGTGCTGGGCAACGAGTCCTATGGACTGTGCAACGACTACGAGCTGGCCGAGGGCCGGGAGCTGTCCTTCCTGGACATCGAGAAGGAGAACAGCGTCTGCGTGCTGGGGGGCGGCCTGAAGGAGAAGCTGTTTGACTACACCAGCCCCGTGGGGGAGACCATCACCATCAACGGCCTGCCCTATCTGGTCATCGGCTGGTATCAGGCCAAGAACATTGAGGACGACTATTCTGGGATGGACAATGTGCTCCTCCTGCCCTACACCGTCAACCGGACGCTGAACCGGAACCAGACCATCTCGGACTGGAAGATCAAGTGTACCTCCAGCTCGGCCACCAGCGAGGTGACCGCCCGAGTCCAGAACTTCCTGAACGGGATGTTCCCCACGGACGAGAATGGCAACCAGTGGGACGGCTACGGTTACGCCAACACCAATAACGACTGGCAGCAGAGTGCCCAGGAGTCGGCCAGAATGCAGACCCTGGTCATGGGCGGCATTGCCGCCATCTCCCTGCTGGTGGGCGGTATCGGCATTATGAACATCATGCTGGTCACCGTCACCGAGCGCACCCGTGAGATCGGTATCCGCAAGGCCATCGGCGCCGAGCGCCGGTCCATCATCGCCCAGTTTTTGATCGAGGCCGCCGTCATCTGCGGCATCGGCGGCATTTTGGGCATCATCTTCGGCTGTATGGGCTCCCTCATCGCCGGGAAGTTCCTGCTGAACGGGATGATCCTCTGGCCCGACCAGGGCATTGTGATGGGGGCTTTCCTCTTCTCGGTGGTGCTGGGCATTATCTTCGGCATGTACCCGGCAGTGAAAGCCTCCGGCCTGCAGCCGGTGGTGGCCCTGCGTGCGGAATAAAAAGGAGCGTGAAAGAAATGAGATTGAAACGATTTTTTGCGGCGGTGCTTACCGCGGCGCTGCTGGCCTCGCTGGCGGCGCTGCCCGCGGGGGCGGCGGCATCCTCCTTCAGCGATGTCGGAGATCAGACTACCGCCGTCAACGCGGATATCCTGCGGCTGATGGGGGTGGTCAGCGGCACGGGGAGCAACCGCTTTGACCCCAGCGGCGTTCTGACCCGGGCTCAGTTCTGCACCATGGCGGTCAACTTCCTCCAGAAGGGGAACGAGGCCAGGCGGTACGCCACCCAGACCATTTTCAGCGACGTGACCAGCACCCACTGGGCCAGAGCTTACATCAACTACGCCGCAAGCTACACCGTGGGGGGCTCCGGTGAGGACGCCTCCGGCGTGCGGCTGATTTCCGGCGTGGGGGACGGGCGCTTCCTGCCCAACCGGAACATCACCATGGGCGAGGCGGTGACCATCCTCCTGCGGGCGCTGGGCTACTCCGGGAAGGACGCCGGCGCGGTCTGGCCCCAGGGCTATATGGACCTGGGCGCCTCCATCGGGTTGACCAAGGGGCTGTCCGCCGGGGCCTATGACAGCATCAGCCGCGCTCAGGCCGCCCAGCTCTTTGTCAACGCCCTGAAGTGTAAAAAGGCGGACGGCACTGTCTACTACAAATCGCTGGGCGGCAAGGTGGAGTCCGGGGCTATCATTCTGGCCGTCAACGTGGAGACCGACGACGGCAGCTCCAGCGGAGCCATCCGCACCACCTGCAACAAGAACTCAGAGGCCTATCTCCCCGCCCAGGGCTCAGGCAATCCCGCCGCCCTCCAGGGCCGGCGGGGCGACCTGGTGCTCAACGACAGAGATGAGATCGTTACCTTCGTCCCCGACGACAGCACCGCCGTTACCATCACTCTGTCCGGGAACGCCCAGGCGGGCTATCTGAAGGCCAGCGGCGGCAAGCAGTACACCATTTCGGGCGACACCCAGGTGTATACCGCCGCCGGGGGAGAGGGCAAGAACTACTCGGAGGCATTCTCCACCCTGGTGTCGGGCACCAAGGTTACCATGTACACCGACAGGGGCAAGGTACAGGCCATCTACGCCACCGGCGGGGCCACTGAGACCACCTCCGACGCGGTGGTGGTCATGGGCGACGCCTCCAAGGCCGCCTTCCACCAGCTTACCGGCGGGGTGACCAACTTCACCATCATGAAAAACCGGCAGGCAATCCGCATGTCCGACATCAAGGAATACGATGTGGTTACTTACGACAGCCTGTCCAATACCCTGATCGTGTCCGATTTGAAGCTGTCCTGCATCTACGGCGACGGCGTCCCCAACACCAAGGCCCCCACCAGCGTTACGCTCAGAGGGAGCGGGGATCAGTTCGACGTGCTGGAGAGCGCCTGGAACACCTGCGGCGATTTTAAGCCGGGGGACAACGTGGTCCTTCTGCTCACCGCCGATGGCAAGGTGGCCGGTATGGCCGCCCCCTCCGGCAAGGTCCGTTCCAACGCCGTTGGCTACCTGGATGGGGGCCAGGTGGAGATGTTCCTGCCCAACGGCCTCACCATGCCCCTGAAGGGGAAGGTCTCCAACACCAGTCTGGACAAACAGCTGGTGGCCGTCTCGGCCACCGGGTCGGGGATCAGCGTCAACTACCTGTCCACCAGCCGGACCTCCGGCGACTTCAATGTGACCGGCATGAAGCTGGGCAGCTACACCGTCGCCGCCGGCGTTCGGGTTTACGAGCAGGTAAAGGGCGGGGCCATGGTAGAGATAGACCGGGGCGACCTGGGCATGAACTCCATTCCTGGCGCTCAGATCACCGCTTACCACCTGGACAGCACCAATCTGGTGGACTACATTATCCTTAGCGATGTCACCGGCAACGCTTATGAGTACGGCGTGATGGTGACGGTAACGGAATCCAAAACTGAAAAAGTGGCGATTAAAGATAAGGATGGCAAGGACCCGGATGACAAAGACTGGACGCCTACCTATAAGGATGTCATCAACCAAAACACCCATTGGGAGCTGAGACGGGGCAGCAAGGAAACGATTACGTTTACTGCTTCTACCGGCTATAGCGGCCACAGCGGCGACATGGTGGGCGTGGTAGCCGGGAAGCCCATGAGCGATGAGGCGTCCGGCTCCACCATCAAGGCCATCCTCCAGCTCACCGAGGTGAAGAACGTGAAGGGCAGCGACTTCTTTGAGAGCGAGGGAGTCCCCCACGTCAACGCCGGCGGACGTACCTACCGCATTGCCGACGGAGTGGAGTGCCTCCGGAGTATTGGAGGCAACATCAGAGATGAGGCCAGCTGGCTGAGCGGCACCCAGTCGGAGCGGCTGTCGGCCATCAAGGCCTACGGCGACAGCTTTACCGTCTATGTGGATCCTGTGGGCGGTCAGGTCCGGATCATCCGGGCAAACTGAGCATATTAGGCCCAGGCCCCCGTTGCGTCTGTCAGAAAAAAGCAGACAAGAAAAAGCGCATAGATTTAAAAGCCCAGTTCGGTCTTGTACCGAACTGGGCTTTTGAAAAAGGTTTTCTGTGATGAGACAAAATGGACAGACTTCTCCCTTGGCGTAATCTGTCAACTCACGGGTTGTAGCGCCAAAAAAGATGCAGTCTCCAGGTCCGCGCCCGAACCCAAACCGGAGCCCAGCGAAGCACCCGCAAGGGGTACGCCGCATCCGTAAGGCGGCGGAGCGGGTCCGGTTTGGAGAGGAGGAGCAAGGGAGCGGAGCGGATGGCATTTTTTGCAAAAAAATGCCGGAGCAAAGCGGACTTTGCTCCGACGTGGCGCAGCGGGTGGGATTCGAACCCACGTGCAGTTGCCTGCAAACTGATTTCGAGTCAGCCCCGTTATGACCGCTTCGATACCGCTGCGTATATAGCTCCTCCGTTCGGCGGAGCTTTTTTAGCATACCAGACATTTAGGCAAAAATCAAGGTGCTCTCCTAATCTTTTCTGCCCGGCCTGTGAAATTCAGGTCAATGCCGCATCACAGAAGGCGCAGCAGTCCACACCGCCGTTCTTTTTCACCAGGGGGGGCAGATAGGGCTGGGTCCGGGTGATGCACCGGGAATTGCGGCAGACCGGCTTTGTGCCGATCTCCACCGCCTGAGTGCGGTCCAGCCGGGGCTGGTTGGCCAAGTCGGCCAACAGCGACATCCGGGCGAACATGCCGTACCGGGCCTGTTCAAAATACACCGCCCGATGGTCGTCGTCCACGTCCACGGCAATCTCGTCCACCCGGGGCAGAGGGTGCATCACCAGCATCTTGTCCTTGGCCCGCTGCAGCTTACGGCGGGTAAGGACGTACACCCCCTTATTCCGCTCGTACTCCAGGGGGTCTACAAACCGCTCCCGCTGGATGCGGGTCATGTACAGCACATCCAGCTGGGGAATGACCGCCTCCAGGCCAGTGACCTCGGTGAAGGGCATGCCGTTTTCCTGCATGAAGGCACGCACATATTCGGGCACGGCAAGCTCCCGGGGGGAGATAAGGAAAAAGCGGATGTCCTCAAACTTGGCCAGAGCCTTGATAAGGGAGTGGACGGTGCGGCCGTTTTTCAGATCGCCGCACAGGCCCACGGACAGGTGATCCACCTTCCCCAGCAGGCGGGTGATGGTGGTCAGGTCGGCGGTGGTCTGGGTGGGGTGCATGTGGCCGCCGTCGCCGGCGTTGACCACGGGCACATGGGAGTACAGCGACGCCGCCTTGGCCGCTCCCTCCCAGGGGGTGCGCATGACAATTACATCGGCGTAGCCCGAGACCATCTTGACGGTATCCTTTAAGGTCTCCCCCTTGGCAACCGAGGAGGAGTTGGGGTCGGCAAAGCCGAAAACCGTTCCGCCCAGGCGGAGCATGGCGGTCTGGAAGGAGAAGTTGGTGCGGGTGGAGGGCTCATAGAACAGTGAGGCCATCACTTTCCCCCGGCAGGCGTCGATATAGCTGCCCGGGTCGTCCATAATTTTGCCGGCCCGGGCGTAGAGCTCGTCCCACTCCCGGCGCGTCAGGTCTCCAAAATCAATCAGATGCCGCATACCATTTTCCCCTCTTTTGTTTCTCACGCTATCCTACCATAAAGAGGCAGTTTGCGCAAGAAGGGAAATGACCATATCTTAAGGGGTTTCCTGCTCCGTTTTGAACTGCTCCATCGGTAAGCTGCTGGAGTATGTCCCGGAGGACCCAAGGCTGTAAAATATGTCTCTTGAACGCCCGGAGAGATTATGCTATAATACGGCTATCACCCGCCATACGCGGACAGAAAGGAAGTCATTCCCATGTTCAGGAAGAGAAGCCGTCTGCTGGCCGGCGCACTGTGTGTCATGCTGGCGGCTATGCTGGTCGTGCCCGCGGCCGCCCACGGCTGTCACGGCAGACGGGGCCACCACGGCGGATACCGGCAGAACGTTCAGACCGCCGTCACGGTCTGCCCCTATGAGGACTGCGCGGAGGCGGGCCGGCACACCCACGACAGCGTGACCTACTGCGGCTACGGCCACGGCAGCGGCGTGTGCGACGGGACCTGTCTGGCCCTGTGCCCCTATGAGGACTGCGTCGAGGCGGGCCGGCACACCCACGATGGCGTGGGCTACTGCGGCGCAAGCCACGACTGCGGTTACTGTGACAACTCCTGTACAGTCAGAGCTTCCCACGGACACGGCTGCGGCCGTTGGGCCTGATCCCAGGTATAAAACCCCTCCGATCTCACATCCTAACGGGGAGAACGGAGGGGTCCTTTTTGTTGTGGTTCTGGAGCTTTATCGTGTACAGCTTTGCCGGTTTTCTGCTGGAGGTGGCCTTTGCCCGGCTGGCGGGGGGACGGGCCGACCGGAAGGGGCTGCTGGTGCTCCCCCTGTGTCCGGTATACGGGGCGGGGGCCTGTCTCATTCTGGCCTTGCCCCGGTGGGTGGACAGCCGCCCCTTGGCCCTGTTTCTGCTGGGTGGGCTGACCGCCACTGCGGCGGAGTATCTGGCCGCCCTCTGGCACGAGAAGGCGCTGGGGGTGTCCTTCTGGGACTACCATGGTCTGCCCGGTAATCTGCGGGGGCGGGTGTGCCTGCCCTTCTCTCTGGCCTGGGGGGCGCTGTCCCTGGGGCTGGTGTACCGGGTTCACCCGGCGCTGTCCCCCTGGCTGGCCAGGATTCCCGACCCGGTGGGCTGGGCGGCCCTGGCTACCCTGCTGGCCGACGGCCTGTTCACCGCCGCCGCTCTCCGGAGCACAGGGGACACCGCCAGCCTGCGGTGGTATGAGCGGTGAAAGGGATACGTGAAAGCATGCACCCAAAAGCCTTCCCCCTTCAAGGGGGAAGGTGGCACGGGCGAAGCCCGTGACGGATG
>OFFY01001691.1_pt1 | contig 17440 bp, 11 predicted proteins | sample 1521481 | NCBI WGS metagenome assembly OFFY01 (sample SAMEA3504117, study PRJEB24116) | mouse gut metagenome | biome: mouse gut; feature: mouse-associated habitat; material: faeces | place: Denmark | collected 2011
TTCCCACAGCAGCCTCCAGAAGGGCCGGTTCCCACTCCTTCTCATTCCCGTTCCACTTCACGATCTCCACCATCACCACACTGGCCGGCCCGGCCAGCACGGGAAGCATCCCCTGTTCCTCCAGAGTCCTCCATACCTCTTCCATAATCCTTCCGGCCAAAAGGCTGCGGATCGCCCCGCTGCTGATTTTTTTCTGCTGCTTTACCAGCGCCCGGCCCTGACTGTTGGTAATCTCATCGGCTTTCTCTTTTCTCACCGCACAGACCGCCTTTGTCACCACCCTGGCGATCTCCGAATAGGGAGCCGGCTGAACGATATACTCCGCCGCCCCCAGACGCAGGGCCTCCTGAGCATACGAAAATTCCGCATGACTGGTGAGAAACACAAAGTAGGGAGAATATCCCTTCTTCCTGACCCAGTGAAACAGGTCAATCCCCGATTCCACCGGCATCTCAATGTCACAGAGGACAATGTCAACGGACTCCCTCTCAAAGATGTTTTTTGCCTCCAGAGCGTTTGATGCCGTCAATACCTGGTCGACTGACAGACCGCTCCAGTCAATCCCGTCCAGCAAACCGTTAATTACAGATTCCTGGTCGTCTACGATCAAAAGTTTCATCCGTCTCCCTCCTCTCCGCTTTCCTGCATGGCCAGCATGATCTCGACCCTGGCTCCATTGTCATTAAAAAACCGGAACATGCACCGTTCCCCATACAAAAGCTCCATACGCCGGATCACATTGCGCAGCCCGATGCTGCTCTGTTTCAGTTGGTCCCCTTCGAACCCCTCCAGAATCTTTGCCGGAAATCCGGGACCGTTATCGCATAACATAATATCCGCCCAATCCTGACCGTCCGCTTCCAGCATTCTGACCCGTATCTGAACCTTAAGCTCTCCTGTCTGGGGAGTGGCATGCTTCACACAGTTCTCCACCAGTGTCAGCAGGCTCACCGGCGGCACCATGACCATGGCTGCTCCGGGTTCCATGGCAATATGGATCTGAGGACTGCCGCACTCACATTCCTCCTGCAGCCGGATATAATTCTCACACATCTCAAGCTCCTGCTCCAGAGGGATCACATCCGTATCAATATTCATCACATAACGCAGATGCCGGGACAGATATAAAACCGCATCCTGAATTCTGGCGTTCTTACCTGACTGGGCCAAGCCGAAGATTCCTTTCAGACAATTAAGATAAAAATGAGGCCGTATCTGCATCTTCAGACTGTTCAGCCGGATCCGCTCATTCTCCAGCTTCTGCTCGTAATGCCGGATTCTGGAGGACACCAGTTCCGTGACCATGGCATTGAAGGTCTGCTGTACCTGAATCAGCTCCTCGCTTTTCTGATCCTCTATTCTGACATCAAGATTCCCCGTCTGTATCTGTTCCATAACATGAACCATATGCGACAGCGGCAAAAACAGCATGTTCCGCAGATAGAACAATACAAATGTCAGAGCCAGCAGCGCCACCACGATATACAGGAAAGGACTCAGATAAAGAAGGCGGATGCTGCTGTTCATGGAGGAATAGGGTTCGATCAGGGCAATCTTAAAGTTAACAAGCGGCTCCTGTACCACAATATATTCACAGCCTCTGCCCGTGAAATAATAGTCCCCTTCAAAGTTATAATCCAGCGCCAGCTCTCTGTCTTCCAGAAACTGGCTGTTGGCCAGAATCTCTTTTCCGTCAAACAGAACCAGATCCCCTTTCTGCTCATAAAAAATGGAGGCGTTCGTGATCACCTGGGACAGATTATAAAAACATATAACGTAACAACCGTTCTGTTCTACCATACGGCAAAGATAATGATGCTCCTGCCCTTTGGCCAGATACCAGCCCAGGTTCATCTCCCCTGCGTCCATCTTCCGGCTCACCATTTTCCTTATCTCCGGTTCAATATCTGCGTACAGCAGGATGGAGTTAAATTTGATATACACATCTTCTGTTCCGGGAGAACAGACCACCAGAACCGTCAGATCGGCATTGTTTTTGATCCCTTCTTCCAACAGGTCTGCTATGGTTTCTCTGTACACGCTGAAAGACATGAAAGAATCTCCGGACGTAAACTCATAGAAATCCTTATCCTCATACACCAGGTAATTCAGAAATTTCTCGGTGCCGATAATCTCCTCCTCCAGAGTACTTGCATACAACTGAAGACTGGAACGGTTGGCCCTCCCGATCTGATCCTGTATCTGCCGGGCCGCCATGTGGGTAACTCAGGCAAAGAAAATCGATGTGGGGATCAGCAGCAAGATCACTGCCCGAACTACTCTCCTGCGCAGTATAAACGTTTTCTTATTCTCCATCAGGCCCCTCTTTTTTTGTCAACTGACACTTTTGCCTCTGTATTTTACGTAAAACCTGTCATATTTTAAACATAACTGGTCTTATTTCTTATTTATTTCGTTACAGCTTTACTATAAAATAGCTTTATCCAAAAATCAAGTGATACAAATTTACAACGAAGGAGGAATCTATCATGTTGATTGATTGTCATGCCCACCATGTGGCCGCCCCTTTCAATACCGATTATCTTTCCTGGATGAAACGGACCGGCAGACAGGACTTCGGCCCTGTCTATCTCTGGAACGACCCGGCCTTTGAAAACCCTTCTCTGCGCTGTGAAAAGATGGCTGCCTGCGGCATCAGCCACTCTCTGATCACCTACTCTGCCAATATCACGCAGATTCTGGATGCCGCCTGTGAAACCAACGGTCTTGCCCGGTCACAGGCGGTCCGCCTGCTCAATGACCGGACCATCGCCCTGTGCCGGGAAAGTCAGGGGCGCCTTCTGGCCACGGCATTCATTGACCTTCGCCTTGGAGATGAGGCTCTCCCGGAGATCGGCCGGTGCGGGGATGAAGTAAAAGGGTATTCCGTCATCGCCGCATACCATATGGACGGACAGCTTCGCTTTCTGGACTCCCCCGTCTTCGAACCTTTCTGGGCCGAAGCGGAACAGGCCGGGAAACCGGTGTTTATCCATTTCAGCAACCTGTATAAGATCAATGATCCTGCCGCTCCCCTTCCCGGCTTCATGAATGATAACCTTCTGTATGCCGGCATGGGGCAGCTGATGGAAGATGCTCTCTGTGTTGCCAGACTGGTACTTTCGGGAGTCTTTGACCGCCATCCGGGGCTTAAGGTGGTCATGGGACAGGCAGGGGGCATGTATCCCTTTATGCTGGAACGGATGGAAATGCTCTACACCATGTATTCTGCCGGGGCCGCCAAAGCAGGACGCCACGTTACGGACCCGGCTGTTCCGGAGCATTTTCTCCGCAATATGAAACATTACACCGACAACATCTACGTAGACACGCATTCCATGAGCGCCGAAGCCATTGCGTGCGCGGCCAAGATCGTGGGAAGCGACAGGATACTGTTTGGATCCGACTACCCCATCACCCCCGATAGCTGGGGAATGGAGCACGCCCTGAACCAGCTTAAGGAGCTTCCCGGAGAGTTGTATGAGCAGATTGCGTTCAAAAATGCCAGGGCTTTGCTGAGGATTTAAACAGGCCGGGAGCATGGATAAGGCCAGGGATCGCGCTTGCGAACTCTGGCCTGTGTTTGGCAGTATCTGTATCTGGCCTTTCTGGCTTACACCGATCTCTCCGCCCTGCTCCCGGGAAAAATCACACGCTGCAAGAGAAATCAATTCTTCTTTCCCGCCGCACCGGGCATCCCAGAGCCAGACTGATTGCCCTTCCTCAAATATCACATTTCCATATGACACGGCCAAAATCCGCACGTCCGATATCTGTCCTTCGCCGCCGTTTTCTGTGAGCCGCGCATTGCGCTCTGCCTCTTTACCCGTCGTATCTCCGGCCGGATTCGCCTGCGCTGCCTTTGTCCGTCCAAGAGCAATCTCCCTCTCTTCTCCGCCGTCATAGAGCAAAAGCGCCGCCGTTTTATCCGGATCTATGGCCGTATCCAGAGCGATCTCAAAGCAGAATTCCTCCGCCTCATCCATATGCCCGGACATACTTAACTGCATTCCGTTTTCTTCTACGACGCTCCCGTCCTCATACCGCACCCCTGTCAGATACACGGTCTTTCCCCATACGGCATGTTGTGCGGCTTCTTTTTCCGTATACATCCGAATCCGGAAAGGGCTGATCTCCATCTTACTGAAAAGCAGTTCATGTTGCCCCAGCACACAAGTCTCCTGCTGATAGAACTGCACCAGATTGGCCGTTGCCGGCAGACGCAGAGGAATCTCCCACTCCCCCGCTGCCAGACAGGCAACTGTTTCCGTCTGCTCTGTCTGCACCAGATCTTTTAATCTTACACGGATCCCGGCTCCATCCGGCAGCTTTTCTTCATAATACATGATCTGCAGTTCCAACAGTACCTTCTGTTCTGCAAAGGAATCCTCCACGAACCCGTAGACACATCCGAAATCTGTCCCTACGACTTCACATTCTTCAAACAGAATATCTCCATTCCATTCTTCTATGCCGTCCGGCACTGTCATTTCAATCAGAAAATAACCGTAGGAATCTGTCCTGACTGCCTGCAGGGCCTCAAATTTCATTCCATTTCCTTCCGTTACGGTATCCTGTACCGACGCCACATGTTCCATCGAAAGCTTGTCTTCCAATTCCTGATCCGTCCCAAAATGAGCAGACAGGCTTTTATGCCATTCCATCATACCGGCTGCCACTGCCGTCACGGATGCGCAGGCAAGAATGGCCGCCGCAAGAATCAAGCCATACTTTCGACGCCTTTTTCTTGTGCCAAAAGGATTCTCTTCCAGCTGCGACAGGGTCTGCTCAAACTGTCTGTGAAAATTTTCGGGTAATTCTTTATAAATATCTCTCTTCATTCCGGACCTCCTAATCCTCCAACCTGTTCTTCAACTGTATTCTGGCCCTGCGCAGCCTGCTTTTGACAGTACCATCGGGCATCTGCATGATCTGCGCGATCTGCCTGACGGAATAGCCCTCTATATAGTACAAAAGCACGCAGATCCTGTCTTTCTCTTTCAGGGCATCTATCGCCTTATACAGATCCAGATATTCTTCCTTCACATAATTACCAAAATCCACCTGCGCATCCAACACCTGCTCTTCCATGGGAATCAGGCGTTTCTGCCGGCGCAGCAGAGCATAGCATTCATTGAGCAGGATCCTCATGATCCAGGTCTTGAAATACTCCTGCTTCTTCAACGTATTTCGTCCTGCATATGCTTTTACCACTGCTTCCTGCACCGCATCAGCACATTCCTGTTCCCTGTGCAGCACAGAGAAGGCAAGGTGAAACATGTCAGCCTCTACCTGAGACATAAGATTTATAAACTGTTCTTTTTCCATTGTCTTTCCTCGTTTTCCGATGTGTCATTTTACCCCGCTGCATCCCAAGTCATTCCATATAGCGTGCTAAGTACTTCCCCGGGTATTTGTATCAGAATCTGTCACGGAATGCAAGTATGAAACTTCAAACTCGTTTGTTGTTTCTTACTAATTAGATGCAGCAGAACCACAAACGGTTTAAAAAAAATGTAGAACGGTGGCCACAGGCGTATTGTGCAGTTTATTGATCTGCTACCAATCGTGAAAATATCTGCCGTGACCTGCTTTACACCCGCTGTAGAATCCGCTATAATATTTGCTGTAGCACATCAAAAAGTATGAAACCGGCGAAAATCCCGAACTGGAATACTGATCCTATAAAAGTACAATACACGGAGGTTTATCATGACTGAATTAAAACCCATCAAAGAAGGCAAAGTACGAGAGATCTACGACAACGGCGACAGCCTGATCATGGTCGCTACAGACCGCATCAGCTGTTTCGATGTGATCTTAAAGAATCAGGTGACGAAGAAAGGCACCGTACTGACACAGATGTCCAGATTCTGGTTCGATATGACCCAGGATATCCTGCCCAACCATATGATCTCTGTGGATGTTCAGGACATGCCGGAATTCTTCCGTCAGGAGAAATTTGACGGCAACAGCATGTTATGCCGTAAGCTTACGATGCTGCCCATCGAATGCATCGTGCGTGGCTACATCACCGGAAGCGGCTGGGCAAGCTATGTAAAAGACGGCACTGTCTGCGGCATCACGTTGCCGGAAGGCCTGCAGGAATCGGACAAGCTGCCCGAACCCATCTACACCCCTTCCACCAAGGCGGAGATCGGCGATCACGACGAGAACATCTCCTACGAACAGAGTGTGGATTATCTGGAACAGAGATTTCCCGGCAGGGGAGCAGAATACGCTTCCAAACTGCGTGACTATACCATCGCACTTTACAAAAAATGTGCAGAATACGCTCTGACACGCGGTATCATCATCGCGGACACCAAGTTTGAGTTCGGACTGGATGAAGAGGGCAATATCGTTCTGGGCGATGAGATGCTGACCCCCGACAGTTCCCGCTTCTGGCCCGCGGAAGGCTATGAACCCGGACACGGACAGCCCTCCTTCGACAAGCAGTTTGCAAGAGACTGGTTAAAGAGCAACGAAGGCCACGACTGGACCCTCCCGCAGGAGATCGTGCAGAAGACTATCGACAAGTACCTGCAGGGATATGAACTGTTGACCGGAAAGAAGCTGTAACATACAGAACAGTTAGAAATAACAGAACAAAAAAGTGACATAGAAAGAGAGTCCGTATAACGGCATGACTGCTAATATACCTTATAGCCGCCACACCATGATACAGACTCTTTTCCTTTGTAACGAATCGCCTCAGGGCTGCAATTCCGCGATCATCCGCTCCGCGGCATCCATCACGTCCTTCATCTTCACATCCGCCACCGCCGCCCGCAGAAGCTCCATCGACTCACTGCATTGTTCCGGCACCCGGTACTGCTCCAGCTGCTGCATGGTCTCATCCACCGTATCCAGACTGAATCTCTCCATGGCATCCCGCATGACCTTCAACTGCGCGATCCACTCCGAGGCAGATACTTCCCGCTTATTCCGGTCATTCTTCTCCCCAAAAGGACGCAGGATTTCTTTATAGCTTTTCAGTTCCCGGATCAGGCCGGGCGTCTCCTGCCGGATCGTCTCCACCTCTCCGGCTTTGCCGCATTTCTCCATCTGGAAGAAATGTTCGGACAACCGGGCTGCACCGATCATCCGTGCCGTATTCTTCAATGCATGTACCTCGATCGTATAATCCCGGATCAGGCCGTCCTCCACACAATTCTCCAGCTTTTTGGCCTTGGAATCGATCAATTTGTAGAAATCACCGAGCAGCTTCAACCACATCTTCTCACTGCCGGTATAACGGATGCCGTCCGCCGGATTAATGCCCGGCAGCTGCGGCAGTGTGCTGCTGCCCTGTACTTTACCGCTGCCGGCCGCACCCTCTGCCGATCCCGTACCTGTATCTGCCATTGCTGCCTGCTTCGTCCGGACTGCAGATACAGCGCCGGCACTTCCCGTCGCTCTTTCCGGCGCTTTTGCGGCTGCCATTTCTTTTGATTCTGCCCTGCCGGCTGCCGTCGATGAGCCGCCCGGCTTCTGCTGCTCCTGCGAGACAATGATCAGCTTCCGCGGAATCCACTTCAAGACACAGCGATACAGATCCTTCGCTTCCACCGGCTTTGCCAGATAATCATTCATCCCGGCCTGCTGCAGTTCCTCCCTGACCTCCGAAAATGCATTGGCTGTCAAGGCGATGACCGGCACTGTGCGGCAATAGGCATCCGGCAGGCGGCGAAGCCTTTTCGTCGTCTCCACTCCGTCCAGATCCGGCATCATCTGATCCATAAATATCAAGTGATATCTTTTCTGATGCGCCAGAATCAGCGCCCGCTTGCCGCTGTCCGCCAGATCAACTTTCATCTTAAGCGGTTCCAAAAGGGCCGCTGTCACTTCCAAATTAATTTCATTGTCATCTACGATCAGTACAGAAGCCTCGGGTGCCGCAAATTTCATAAAAGTAACCATGCCTTTCCATAGCCTGAGAATTTGGGCTGCAGGCACAAATTTGCGTGTGAAAAATTTCTTCTCACGCTCCCCTTCCCAGGAACTGTTAAAAAATCATACTACGTGCTGCTGCGTTCCTATTTTACCACAATCCACCGGGAATGTCACTTACAGTCTGCACCTTCCGCTGCCGCTTTACACATACTTCTGCGCGGAACGCATCTTCAACCGTTTCGGCGCAACGTACTCCGCCGCTTCACACATACTTCTGCAACGTACTGCGCACGGCTCCGACTCCGGCCGTCAGCTCCTGCAGATAGCCGCACACCTTCTCCGCCAGTCCTGCCTCATACAGGTCTACCCCGAAGATCTGCTTCATCTTAAGCACCTCCTCCACATGCGCCTCCACATCCTGATCCGGCTGCAGCGCAAGACCCTTCACATAGGGGCACACCGTGTCAAGGAGGGGATCCGGGCTCAGCGTAAAGGCATTTCCCGCATCATCCACCGCCATCAGATAACGCAGCCATCCGGCAAATACCAGAGGGATCATCTCGAGGCTCTGCACGGTAAGCTCCGGTGATCTCTGATAAGCCTTCACCGTCTCGCCAAAGCGGATCGCCAGCTTCTGCGAGGTGTCCGTGGCAATTCTCTGGGGCGTATCCGGCATAAAAGGATTGGGAACACGCACCGTAAGGACCGTATCAATAAATTCCCGGGGAGCAAGGATTCCGGGGTCTACCACCACCGGCAGCCCTTCCGTATAACCGATTCTCTGCACCAGCTTTACAAGCTCTTCATCCTGCATCTCCTCTGAGATCTTCTGGTAGCCCAGCAGACATCCGTAAACCGCCAGCGCCGTATGGAGGGGATTTAAGCAGGTGCAGACCTTCATCTTCTCTACCTTATCGACGGTTTCCCGGTCAGTAAAGATCACGCCGCCTTTTTCCAGCGCAGGCCTGCCGTTGGGAAAGGCGTCCTCTACCACCAGATACTCGCACTCTTCGGCATTGACAAAGGGGGCTACATAGGTATTTCGGGAAGTGATCACCGGCTCCAGCCCTTCCACGCCGTCCTCCAGCAGGATCTTTTCCACGGAGGGATCCGGTCTGGGTGTGATCTTGTCGATCATGGTCCAGGGATAAGTCACTTTATTCCGGTCGTCCACATACCGGAGGAATCCTTCTTCTGCCTTCCCATTCTCCACCCATTTCTTTGCAAAGGTACTGACAGCCGCATACAGCTTATCCCCGTTATGGGAACAGTTGTCCGTGCTGACCATGGCGATGGGCTTTTGGCCCGCCTGATAGCGGGTATAAAGAAGCGCCGCAACCTTGCCCATATAGCTGGAAGGGGCATCCGGTCCTCCCTTAAAGTCTGCTTCCACCGCCGGAAGATAACGGCCCGTTCCATCCACCAGACTGTAACCCTTCTCCGTGATGGTGAAGGTGCACATCTGCAGGGAATCCATGCGGAAGATTTCCTTTAACCGCAGGGTCGCAGCCTGATTTTCGAAATCCAGCATCAACGATTCCGCAATGCTCCCGATCACTGTCTTTTCCACATTCCCATCGGCTTTCAGCGTGACCAGGATATTGTAATCATCATGGGGGCGGTTCATCTTTTCGACGATCTCATAGTCGAAGCCCTCCGCCGCCACAAGCCCTCTGTCCAATGTGCCGTCATTCAAAAGTCTCTGCACCACATTTGCCAGAAAGGCCTTGAAAATATTGCCCGCCCCGAAATGCACCCAGAAGGGGGCTTCCTTTGTCTTGGCGATCATCTGCTCCCGGTCGAATCCCGGCAGCTCATAGCCGGCCGCTTCCCAGGCCTGCCTGTTCTGCAGCCCCTGTTCGTCTAATCTCATCTTTTTTCAGCTCCTTTCACAATGGCTTCCCAAAGTCCGTTCAGATAGGCCGCTCCCAATGCCCTGTCGTACAGGCCATAGCCCGGCATTGCCACTTCATCCCAGATCATCCTTCCGTGATCGGGGCGGATCGGTCCCTCGAATCCGATATCATAAAGCGCTCTCATAATCTCATACATATCAAAATTCCCGTCAGAAGACAGATGTGCCGCTTCTTCAAAATTATCGGGCGTGATAAATTTCAGATTACGCACATGGGCAAAATGAATCCTTCCTTTCAGGGAACGGATCATATCCGGCAGGTCGTTTTCCAGATTCGTCCCATAAGAACCGGAACAGAAGGTAACGCCATTGTGCGGATCGTCCACCATCTTCATCATCCGCAGGATATTTTCTTTGTTGATGATAATCCTCGGAAGCCCGAAAACGCTCCATGCAGGATCGTCCGGATGGATCGCCATGTTAATATCATATTGATTGCACACCGGCATGATCTTTTCCAGAAAATACTGCAGATTGGCAAACAGCTTCTCTCCGTCCACATCCTGATACATCTCAAAAAGCTCTTTTACCCTTGCCATACGCTCCGGCTCCCAGCCAGGCATCACCGTCCCGTTCGTGTCTTTCGCGATAGACGCAAACATCTTCTCCGGGTCCAGCGCATCCACCGCCTCCTGTGTATAAGCAAGTACCGTGGAGCCGTCCGGCCTTACCCTTGCCAGCTCCGTTCTTGTCCAGTCAAACACCGGCATGAAATTGTAGCATACCATGTGAATGCCCTCTTTGCCCAAATTCTCGAGGGTTTCAATATAATTGGCGATATACCGGGCCCTGTCGCCCCCGCCGATCTTAATATCGTCATGGATATTTACGCTCTCGATTCCCGCAATGTGCAGTCCCGAGGCTTCCACCTCTTCCTTCAAAGCATGGATCCTCTCTCTGCTCCACACCTCTCCCGGCGCCGCGTCATAAAGCGTGGTGATCACCCCTGTCACCCCCGGAATCTGACGGATCTGCCGAAGCGTAACCGTATCAAATTTACTTCCATACCATCTGAGTGTCATTTCCATAGTTTTCTCCATTTCTGCGCTGCATTTTGGCTCCATTTACAGAGTCTGCGCATAAAGTCTGTTCACAACTGTTTTTATTATAGTTCGCCTGCCGTTTGAAAAGCAAGGTTCACCTGATACAAAAAGGAGGCCATTGCTCCGGCAGATGATCCATCCGCTTTTACAACAGCCCCCTTTGCATCAATCATTCATTCCTTACTGTAACCTGATCCGGCTTTTAAGGAAGCATATCCGTATCGCCGAATGTCTCCTGCCATTTTGCGGCACGCTCATCCATGATCGCCTGGCCGCCTGAATTCAGGTAATCTGCCAGCATACTGTCCCAAACACTGTCGAAATCAGCTTCCGATGCGATCACTGCATTGTCGTAAACCTGATCGCGCTTCGCGCTCAAAGTATCACCGATATTTGCTTCCGCCTCGATCGCTCCTACGTTAACATTCTTGGCCGGAACCGCATCGGTCTGCGCGATCTTATCCGCCTCTGCAACAATATCAGGATCAATGCCTGCATAGTTATACGCCTGGGAGAGTTTCGTCAACTCTTCGTCTGCAAAGTGCAGGCCGTTACAGGTAATGGTATAGTCGATATTCATTCCGGAGTTCATGATAGCATCGCCTGTCGCTGCAATCGTCTGGATCGCACCGCCCTCCAATACGTTATGCGTCACGCCCTCGTCACCGATCTGCAGATACTGAATATGCTCCGGATCGCTGATCCAGTCAAGATACAACATACAAGCCAGAGGCTCATCGTTGGTGTGCGGGAAGAAGATCTTACGATCGCCGGCCGTACTGGATACATACTTGGTATGGGTTCCCTTGGAGTCATCAAAAGGATCGATCGCGATATAGCATGCATCTTCCCCTACGTTTCTCTGCAGGTTAACATTGATGCTGTCCTCACCGTTACGGAAAGGATAATCCCAGTTATGCGTGAAAGCGCCCACATAGCCTGCCTTCATCATATCGTCTTCCGTTGTATCGCCGCTGCCGTATAATGCGAAGTTATCCCACAACAGTCCCTGATTGTACCATTTGTTCAAAAGTCTTACGGCTTCCTTGGTACCGTTCTGGGTCAGCTTTCTGTCATCATATCCGTTAACATACATTTCCTTGTCGGAAATATCCGGATCGATAAAGGACTCGATCAAAGTAGCTGCTCTCCAGCCAACATCGAAACTTACGGAATAAGGGATCAACTTATCTGCATCCGCACCGAGAAGCGTATCCTTATTCTCTTCAAACGCAATCAACATCTCTTCAAACTCTTCCGTCGTCGTAGGCGCGCTGAGTCCCAATGTGTCAAGCCAGTCCTTACGGACAAAAGTATTAATACGGTTATTAACTGCGATCTTTCCTTCAATCGCCCAGATCGTACCGTCTACGGGATCTTTGTCCCAATAGATATTGGTTTCGCCAAGCCAGTCCCACAGATTGGTCAGTTCGGACTTATAATCCTCCACATAACCGCTGAGATCGAGAATTCCTCCCATCTCGGCATAAGTAAGAACCGTAGGATAACTGTATGATACACAGATATCAGGAGCCGTTCCTGCCGCAAGCAGGTTGTTGATCTCCTCCACCTCAGTCCAGCGGGGCACCTTTACGAATTCCACCTCAACATTGTGGTCTTCCAGCATTCCCTTCTTGATATACTCTGTGTACATATTGTTGGTCGGATCGGAACCGCCGTCGTTACCACGGTCGTAGACCTCAACTGTAATGTGCCTGGTCTCTGCAAACTTGCCGTCTACCAGCTCACCGGTCGCTGCCGCATCTCCTGCTGACTCCGCTTCTTCTCCCGCATCCCCGGAATCCTCTGCCGCCGCTTCCTGAGAATCCCCAGTGGAAGAACCTGCATCCGGAGTGGATGAGCCGTCTGCATTGCCGCCACATGCTGTCAGAGCTACCATAGTACCCGACAGCAGAATCGCAATTAGTTTTTTCTTCATCGTCTTACCTCCCTGTTTTTAGTTTATTTTGAATGAACGAATCCGTAGAAAGGATCCGGTTATTCCTTTACAGCCCCCATGGTCACACCGTGAATAAAATATTTCTGCAGCCAGGGATATACGCACAGGATCGGTATTGTGGAAAACATAACGATCGCTGCCTTTAAAGATGCCGTAAGTCCCGGGGATGAGAAGCCCTCCTGCGTTGCAACCTCTACCGAGTTAATATTATTGATGATGTTGTACAGCAACAGCTGCAGCGGATAGAATTCCGTTTTCTTCATATATAACAGTGCGTCCGAATAACCGTTCCAGCGTCCCACCGCATAGAACAATGCCAGTGTGGCCATGACCGGTTTGGACAACGGTACATAGATCTTCATCATGATCTGGATGAAACTGGCGCCGTCTATTTCCGCAGACTCCCTTAAGCTGTCCGGGATGCCATAGAAGAAGCTCCTCATGATGATCATGTTATAAACGCTCAGACAGCTGGGCAGGATCAACACCAGCGGATTGTCCAGAAGTCCCAGGTTCTGCATAAGCAGATAGTTGGGAATCGTACCTGCGTTAAAAAACATGGTGATCGTGATGATAATATTAATCACGCCGCGCCCCTTTAACTTGTCAAAGATAAGTGGATAAGCACACAGCACGGTCATGGTCAGAGAAACCAACGTACAGACCACTGTCAAAAATACCGTCCAGAAGAATGCCCTGATGTACTTGGGATCGCTCAGGACCGTCTTATACGCGTCCAGGTTAAAGCCCTTGGGCCAGAGTGAAACCGCATTCTTTACCAGATAATCCGTTGAACTTAAGGACTTCGCCAGCAGATTGATCATCGGTACTACACAGATGATACTGATCAGCACACAGATCAGGACAAAAATCCAATCGCCGATTTTTGCAGAAGTTGATTTTACTTTCATTACCAGATCCCCCTTTCTCCAAGTTTTCTGGACAGCCAGTTAGCCATCAGCAGGAAGAGCACGCCGACTACCGACTGGAACAGGCCGACTGCCGTTGTCAAAGAGAACTGCAGGCCTTTAATACCGGTTCGATATACATAAGTAGAAATTACATCCGCCACATTCATGACCAGATTATTCTGGAATGCGAAAGGACGATCAAAATTACTGCCCAGAATATTACCCAGATTCATGATCAGTAAGACCACGATCGTAGGCTTGATACCCGGAAGGGTGATATTCCACATTTTGCGGAAACGTCCCGCACCATCCACGGAAGCCGCCTCATAAAGTTCCGAGTTGATGCCGGCAATCGCTGCCAGATATACGATGGATCCCCAGCCAAAGTTCTGCCATACGCCGACACCGATATATGTTCCTACCCAGTGGGCCGCATCATTCAAAAACGGAATAGAAGAACCGCCCAGACGCTCGATTGCCATGTTCACCAGACCTTCACCGGGTGCAAAAAGCTGCAGCGCCAAGCTGTAGATGATGACCCAGGAAAGGAAGTGCGGCATATAGGCAACTGTCTGCACTACTTTCTTAAAACGTTTGAAGCACAATTCGTTCAGAATCAATGCGAAGATGATCGGCGCCGGGAACCCGATCACCAGATCCATCAGATTTAAGACCACCGTATTACGCAGTGCACGGCGGAAATCATTGCTGCCAAAGGCCTGGATAAAATACTCGAACCCATGATTCCTGGCCCATGGCATTTCCCATACGTTCTGAATGATGCTGTACTTTTTGAATGCGATCTGGATATATACCATCGGTATATACTTGAAAATCAAAAGGTACAGCAGCGGCAGGCTCAAAAGAAGATAAAGCTGCCAGTATCTTTTCAGATACGAACGGGTACTGTCTTTCTTTGCGACGGCCGGTTTACTTGTTTTCACCTTAGTCATTTCTTTAACACCTCCCAAATTCCCATCCTGATCTTATCAGAATATTTTTCTTCCCTTTTCATCCGCAATACCGCTCTTCCGGTAAAAATAGGTGTTGATCTGGTCCCGCCATTCCCTGGCATGCTCTTTTTGATGTCGGAACCGCTCCAGCATTCTCCCGAACGCCTTATCCGGAAGTTTTCCTTCCAGGCCCTCGAAACGCTTCACCATCTCATCTACCAGCTCCACCCCTTCAAAATGAGTATCATAAATATGCTGGATCACCGTCTTACCGCTGTGCAGCTTATGCTCATATGGCATATGATGAAAGAAAAGTAACAGCTCGTCAGGGCAGCTCTCCGGACTGTCATACATGGAAGCATTGGGTTCTTCGTAAAGTCCTGCATATCCTGTTCCGTGATGGCTCCTGTCAACACCGATTCCCGCATGGTCGGCCCGGTGATAAGTGCCCCACCTGTCATACTCATAGCCGTCCACACTCGGTCCGTAATGATAAGCAGGATTGACCATCCATCCGATTCCAAGCGGCGCATTATACATCTCGTACGCCTTCCAGGAATTCATCAATATGAACAACAGAACCTCGCGAACTTCCTGATCCTTACCGAAGGTCCTGACGATCCACTCCGTGGCCAGTTCCTCTGCCGTGGCCGAAGGGGTAAACGCCAGTCTGCCAAATCCGTAAAGATTCGCCGCTGCCAGATCATGACCGGTCCAGTTCTCATCATTTCCGGTGTTTGCCACCGCCGCCATGCCGCATGTTGTCTGACCAAAAGTCTTACCCGATACAATGTCCATCACCGTATCGTCCGTTTTGGCCGCATAGGTACGGAACGCGAGAACCTCTTTAAACATGGGGATCAGGTAGCACACATGCCTCTGCTGTCCTGTATACTCCTGTGCGATCTGTACCTCCAGTATCTGGTTAGAAGCCTTAAGCCCACCAAACAGAGGATGTACCGGTTCTCTGACCTGGAAATCCATCGGCCCGTTCTTGATCTGCAGTATCACATTGTCGCGAAAAGCGCCGTCAAGCTCTATAAAATTGTCATAGCCCGATCTCGCCCGATCGGTTATGTAATCTCTCCAGTCCTGTTTGCAGTTATATACAAAACAGCGCCAGATGATAAGTCCTCCGTAAGGCTCCACCGCCTCGGCCAGCATATTGGCGCCGTCCGCGTGCGTCCTTCCGTAAGTGAACGGCCCGGGACGCCCTTCCGAATCAGCCTTGATCAGAAAACCGCCCAGATCAGGGATCTGCCCGAAAACAAGCTGCATCCGCCTCTTCCACCATTCCCTCACCTCTTCCGACAGAGGATCTGCGCTGTCCAACTGGCCAAGCTCCACAGGAGCGGCATAATTCAGGGACAGGAAAAGTTTGATCCCATAACCGGCAAAAATTTCGGATAATCTGCGCAGTTTATCAAAATACCGGTCTGTGATCAGCCAGGTGGCGGCGTCCTTTACATTCACATTGTTGATCACCGCTCCATTGATCCCCACCGATGCAAGCAGCCTTGCATAAGTAACCGTCCTCTCATCGATCAGGATCTCATCCTTTTCAAAGAAGAAGGAATTCCCCGAATAGCCCCGCTCGATACTTCCGTCCATATTATCCCAGTGATTCAACATCCGCAGCGGCATCACCGGTTCTTTCCTGACATCCAGCCCCGGAAGCGGATTTTCCATCTGCATCTGGTGTATGAGTTCAAATGCACCGTAAAGCCATCCACGATCCGTGGAAGCCGCAATGACCACGCTTCCTTCCTCTTCAAACACATGATACCCTTCCGGTCCGCATCCTTCGTCCTGCCTGAAGATGATGCTCCCGGCCTGCTGTGTCTCCTGCGAGCCGGGATACAGCATAAGGTCCGTCCCCGTCATCTCACTCCATGCCTTCCGGAGCTCTCTTACCGCATTCCCTGTAATGAAATCATCCTCATCGGCATAGATTCTGCCGATCCCTCTCCACTCACTGTCTTCCCTTATACTCCGATAGGAAAGCCATGCCTGTTCAAATCCCATCCTGCTGCTCCTCCCGCATTGATCCAAACCGCTCTCCGGCCCCGGCTTTTGCATGCTCCCATCAAAAGCCGGGGACAGGTAACGGTCTGTTACTTTATAATCATTTCCTGCTTTGCCATGATCCGCAGCTTTGCAGGTTCTTTGCCTGTCAGTTTCACGCTTCTGCGATCCGGCTGGCTTCCGCCAATGTAGATTTCATACGCTCCTTCTTCCACCCGGTTCACCGCCTGCTCGTCATACAGGGCAAACGCGGCAGAAGAAAGCGCTATGCTGACCTCTTTCGTCTCCCCGGGCTTTAAGGATACCTTGCGTATTCCTTTCAGCTGTGGATTGGGCGTCCCTTCCCTGCAGGCCTTCACATATACCTGAACCGTCTCCGTGCCTTCCCTGTCACCGGTATTGGCAACCTCCACCCGGACCGTGACGCCTTCTTCCTCCACCACGTCAGAAGATACCGCCGCATTGCTGTAGGTAAAATCCGTATAGGACAGCCCAAAGCCAAATGGGTAATTCACTTTCTCCCCCGCTCCCGGAATCGTCTCGAAATAACGGTATCCCACGTAAATATCTTCCGTATAATCCACATAATCCGGCGATTCATGGAACCCTTCCGTGGACGGATAGTCTTCGATGCATGAGGCAAATGTGTCCGGCAGTTTTCCTGACGGACTTTCTTCACCAAGCAGGATGTCCGCCATGGCAAGTCCTCCTTCCATGCCGCCCTGCCATGCCATCAG
>OFFY01001693.1_pt1 | contig 17421 bp, 17 predicted proteins | sample 1521481 | NCBI WGS metagenome assembly OFFY01 (sample SAMEA3504117, study PRJEB24116) | mouse gut metagenome | biome: mouse gut; feature: mouse-associated habitat; material: faeces | place: Denmark | collected 2011
TTATTGAAAACCCACGGTGAGCAATAGACGCTCATAAAATCGTGGTATTCAAATTCCGATTTATAGGGGATTTCATCTTTTGGGTGAAATCCCCCCTTGACAAATGTTCTCTTGATATAGAGTCGGAGGCAGCTTATGTGGGCAGAGGACAAGGTGAGGATCGTAGACATCGCCGATGAGCTGGGGGTCAGCACTGCCACGGTTTCCAATGTGATCCACGGAAAAACGAAAAAGATATCCGACCGGACGGTCAGGCGGGTGCAGGAGAAGCTGGAGGAACGGGGCTATATCCCCAATATGGCCGCGACGCTCCTGGCGCAGAACAGTTCCCGTATTATTGGTGTTGTGATTAACAACCATGAAAAATACGAAGGGCGGGTATTGACAGACCCATTTGTCGCGCTGGCCGTCAACGATCTGGCGGATGAGATTGAGCGGAACGATTATTTTATGATGATTAAAAAGACCACCGATTTGATGTCGGCGGTCAAGTTCGCCTCCATGTGGAACATGGTGGGTATGGTGATCCTGGGCTTCTGCGACCATGAGTACCAGGAGCTGCGCAGCCGGATTCATATCCCGTTTGTCGTTTACGACGGCTATTTCGAGAACAGGGGGAGGATATGCAACCTCCAACTGGACGACTGGGACGGAGGGCGTCAGGTGGGGGAATATCTGCGGGACCTGGGCCATCGGAAGGTTCTGTGCGTCGCGGACAATCGGGAGTGTATGGACCGGCAGCGGTACGAGGGGCTGTGCGGCGGGCTGGGCCTTCAGGCGGATTTTATGATGGTTCCCATGCAGAAGAGGGAGCGGGACCGCTATTATCAGGAGCATTTCGCCCAACTGTGCGGGTACAGCGCCGTTTTTGCCGCGTCGGATTACTACGCCGTGGACCTGATTCGCTTTTTACAGAGCTCCGGCGTCAAAGTACCGGACGATATTTCCGTTGTCGGCTTTGACGACAGCGCGATCTGTGAACAGGTTGTCCCATCCCTGACCTCCGTCCGGCAGGATTATAGAGCGAGGGCGCAGATGGCAGTCCGTCTGCTGAAGCGGATGAGGGAGCAGCCGGACTATACCGGAGATTTTACCATCCCGGTCAGGCTGGTGGAGCGGAGCAGCAGCGGGAGGTTATGTCTTTAACCCGAAAGATTATGCGATTAACCTATTGAAAACACCCGCCTTTCCCGGTATGCTGAGGGAAAGGCGGGTGTGTATTTATGAGAGAAAAATCCTTCCTGGCCTCCGTGGTTGGAATTGCCGTTCCGGTGGGGCTTCAATCAATGCTGCAGTCCTCATTTTCCATGATCGACCAGCTGATGGTGGGACAACTGGGCAGTACGGCGGTGTCCGCGGTGGAGGTGGCGGGCCGTCCGGCCTTTATCTACTCTGTTGTTCTTGGTGCGGCAGCCGCCATCACCGGGATCATGATTTCCCAGTATCTGGGCATGGAGGACAGAAAGATGGCGGACCGGAGCCTCTCGGTCAATTTGGCCGCGGCCGCCGCCCTGGCCTTGCTGTTTACCGTACTGTGCCTTCTGTTTCCCGGGCAGATCGTGGGGCTTTACATCAGGGACGATCCGGCGGTCCTGGCCGCCGGACAGGATTATTTGACCTGTATCCTGTGGACGTATCTCCCCATGGGCGTATCCTCCATCCTGGCCGTCATGGTGCGGTGCTTGGGCCGGGCCGTCTGGCCTCTGGCCGCAGGCATTACCTCGGCGGCGGTGAATACGGGGCTGAACTATGGGCTGATATTCGGACATTGCGGATTTCCGGCGCTGGGCGTCACCGGCGCGGCCATGGCCAGCGTAATCGCCGAGTTGGTCAATATGCTGCTGATGCTGGTCATTTTCTGTCTGGTCCGGCTGCGGGGACACAGGGACTTCCGCTTCTCCCTCTCTCTTGGAGCGGGCGGTTACCGGCAGTACCTGCTGATACTGCTCCCTATTCTGGCTACGGAGCTGCTCTGGAGCCTGGGGCAGAGTGTGAACACCTTTATCTACGGGCATCTGGAGCGGGGCGATCTGGCGGCCATGTCCATGACCGGCCCCATACAGGGCCTGTTTATCGGGGCGCTGAGCGGCGTCTCCCAGGCCGCCGGAATCCTGATCGGCAAGCGGTTGGGCGCCGGCGAGTACGAAAAGGCGTATCAGGAGTCCAAAAAGCTGGTGCGGTATGGGGCAGTGGGCTCGCTGCTCCTGTCGGCGCTGCTGATCGGACTGAGATGGGCCTATGTGCCCCTTTACAAGGTGGAGCCCGGGGTGCGGGAGGCTGCGGCGAAGCTTTTGCTGGCTTTTGCCGTCCTGGCGCCCGTGAAGGTCGCCAATATGATCCTGGGCGGGGGAGTGGTGCGCAGCGGCGGAAAGACGGCCTACATCATGGTGATCGATATTGTGGGCACCTGGCTGGTGGGCGTGCCGCTGGGGCTGGCCTCCGCCTTTCTGTTCCGCCTGCCCGTGGAATGGGTCTATTTCATCCTGTCCCAGGAGGAGCTGGTCAGGCTGGGCATGACGGTTGTGGTATTCAGGCGAAAGGGGTGGATGAACCGGCTGTGGCTATCAGGCAGGCGTCGAAGCCGATAAAGTCGAATTTCACATCCGCGGCTTTCAGAGCGGAGTCCATCCCGGCCAGACGATTTTTAAGTAAAGTTGTGAATACAGGTTCTTAATATGCCATAATGATAAAAAAACCATCGGAGCAAAGCGGACTTTGCTCCGATGGTGGTGCGCGAGGCGGGAGTCGAACCCGCACGCCCTTGCGAGCACTGGCACCTGAAGCCAGCGAGTCTACCAATTCCACCACTCGCGCGTGTGGCACTCGTTCAGCGCAAGAGAGATAATACCACACTTATCTCTGGGTGTCAACACTTTTTGCGAAATTTTTCGCTTCTTTTTTTACCCGGTCCCCGGGAATGGGGAGAGGGGACTTTTTTTCCGGGGATTGACAGAGACAGGGCTCTTTTGCTATACTGAACAGGCGGCAGGAAGCCGTATACGGGCCAGAAGGCCTGATCCCCCGCAAAATGATGAAGCTTGCTCCCGGTGCAGAAGGCCGGGAGACTGCCAGAAGGCATACCGGACAGGTATGCCTTTTTTCTTTTGAATAGGAGGGAATAACTGTGACACTGGAAGAATTTTTCCGGCAGAACCCTCGGGCGGCTCTGGCCTTCTCCGGCGGGGCGGACTCCGCCTATCTGCTGTGGGCGGGCCTCCGGGCTGGGGCCGAGGTGCGGCCTTACTTTGTCAAGACCCCCTTCCAGCCCCGGTTTGAGCTGGAGGACGCCCGGCGGCTGTGCAATCAGCTGGATGCGAACCTGACCGTGCTGGACTGCGATATCCTCTCCGACGAGGCTGTGACCGCCAACCCGCCCGACCGCTGCTACCACTGCAAACGCCGGATGCTCTCCCTCCTGAAGCGCTGCGCGGCCTCAGAGGGCTTCCCCCTGCTGCTGGACGGCACCAACGCCTCCGACGACGGGGGGGACCGACCCGGCATGCGGGCGCTGCGGGAGCTGGAGGTCCGCTCCCCTCTGCGGGAGTGCGGTCTGACCAAGGACCGCATCCGGGCGCTGTCCCGAGAGGCGGAGCTGTTTACCTGGGACAAGCCCTCCTACGCCTGTCTGGCCACCCGCTTCCCTACCGGGCGGACCATCGACCGGGCCGGACTGGAAGCGGTGGAGCGGGGGGAGGTGGCCCTGTCCGGCTTGGGATTCCGGGATTTCCGCCTGCGGTTGACCCCGGACGGGTGTAAGCTGCAGGCGCCGGAGGGACAGCTTTCCCTGGCCCTGGAGCGGCGGAAGGACATTCTCTCCGCCCTGGAGGCGGACTTTTCCCAGATCGCCCTGGACCTGCGGCCCAGAATTTCCGTTGACTGAGGAGGTTTTGACATTGGACAATCGGCACGACATTTTGCGGCTTCTCCGTCAGGTGGCCGATGGTTCCGCCACCCCGGAGCAGGCCCTGGCCCAGCTGAAACGGGAGCCCTTCGAGGACCTGGGCTACGCCAAGGTGGACCTCCACCGGGGGGTGCGCCAGGGGGCGGCGGAGGTGATCTACGGGGCGGGCAAGACTCCGGAGCAGATTGCCGGCATCGCCGCCGCCATGGGGGAGCGGGGGTGCGGGAATATCCTCATCACCCGGCTGGATCAGGAGAAGGCGGAGCAGGTTGGGAAGTCCGTCCCCCTGGACTACCATCCCATCCCCAGGCTGGCTGTGGCCTATCCCGGGGAGCGGAAAGCCCTGGGCCGCATCGTGGTGGCCACGGGCGGCACCAGCGACATGCCTGTGGCCGAGGAGGCCGCCCTCACTGCCGAGGTCTTGGGCAACAAGGTCACCCGGCTGTACGACGTGGGGGTGGCGGGGCTGCACCGGCTGCTGGCCAATCTGGACGCCCTGATGAGCGCCCGGTGCGTGGTGGCCGTGGCCGGGATGGAGGGTGCGCTGGCCTCGGTCATCGGCGGGCTGGTGGACTGCCCCGTGGTGGCCGTGCCCACCAGCGTGGGCTACGGAGCCAGCTTCGGCGGATTGTCCGCTCTGCTGGCCATGCTCAACTCCTGCGCCTCGGGGTGCAGCGTGGTCAACATCGACAACGGCTTTGGGGCCGGTTATCTGGCCAGTATGATAAACCAAATGGAGGGCTTAGAATGAAAATCTTATATCTGGAGTGCAATATGGGGGCGGCGGGGGACATGCTCATGGCCGCCCTGTACGAGCTGCTTGGCGAGGAGCGGAAAAAGACCTTTCTGGACGCCATGAACGGCCTGGGACTGCCCGGGGTGGCGGTGGTCCCTGATTCCGTCCGGACGGGCGGAATCGGGGGCACCCATATGCGGGTGACAGTCCGCGGCCAGGAGGAGGGCGTCCATGAGCGCGGCCGTCACCATGACCGCCATGACCATGAGCATCACCACGAGCATCACCACGCCACCCTGGGACACATCGGGGGGCTCATCGACGGCCTGCCCTTGCCCCGAGAGGTGCGGGAACAGGCCCGGCGGGTCTACGACGCCATCGCGCAGGCGGAGGCCCAGGCCCATGGCTGCGGCGTGGGGGACGTCCACTACCACGAGGTGGGGGCGTTGGACGCGGTGGCCGATGTGGTGGGGGTGTGCTATGCTATGTACCTTTTGGCCCCGGATCAAATTTGCGCCTCTCCCGTCCATGTGGGCAGCGGGACGGTCAAATGCGCCCACGGGCTCATGCCCGTCCCTGCTCCCGCCACTGCCAACCTGCTGCTGGGCGTCCCCACCTATGGCGGGGAGGTCAAAGGCGAGCTGTGTACCCCCACCGGGGCCGCGCTGCTCAAAACCTTTGTCCGGTCCTTCGGCCCCATGCCGCTGATGGAGACGGAGCGGATCGGCTATGGTGTGGGGACCAAGAAATTTGAACAGGCCAACTGTGTCCGGGCTTTTCTGGGGGAGAGCCGGGAAGGGACCGGCGGGGAGATTGCGGAGCTGGTGTGCAACATCGACGATATGACCCCCGAGGCCCTGGCCTTTGCCTGTGCCCGGCTGCTGGAGGCGGGGGCGCTGGACGCGTACACCACCCCGGGCACCATGAAGAAGGGCCGTCCCGGCTGGGTGCTGACGGTGCTGTGCGCCCCGGAGAGAGAGCAGGAGCTGGTACGGGAGATCTTCACCCACACCGCCACCAACGGCCTGCGCGCCAGGCGGCCGGCAAAGTATTTCCTCAAGCCCGGCGCGGGGCAGGTCCGGACCAAGTGGGGGCCGGTGGGGGTGAAGCTGGCCCGGGGGTACGGCGTCACCCGCGCCAAGCCAGAGTTTGAGGACGCGGCCGCCCTGGCCCGGGCTCATGGACTGCCCTATCAGGCGGTGTTTGAGGACGCCCTTCGGAACATCAAGGAGGATTGAATGAGACGACCTGCTTTTCTTGCCGCGCTCCTGGTCCTTTTTCTTCTGGCCGGGTGCCGGGGCAGCCAGCCGTCCTCTTCAGGACAGCCTGAGCAAAAAACGTCCGTCACAGTGGTTATGCCCCCCACTTCGGAGCCGGAAGCGGGCTTTGATCCGGCTTTCGGCTGGGGGGCGGGGGAGCACGTCCACGAGCCGCTGATCCAGTCCACCCTTACGGTGACCAACCCAGACCTGACCATCGGTTACGATCTGGCTGCCGGCATGGAGGTGAGCGAGGACGGGCTCACGTGGACGGTCACGATTCGGGACGATGTGAAGTTCACCGACGGGAAGCCCCTCACCGCCGAGGATGTGGCCTTCACCTACAATACCGTCAAGGATACCAGCTCGGTGAACGATTTCACCATGCTGGAGTGGGCCGAGGCGGAGGACGACGCCACTGTGGTCTTTCATATGAACAGGCCCTTCTCCATCTGGCCCTACACCATGGCCATCACCGGCATCGTGCCCCAACACGCCTACGACCCGGCCTCCTACGGGAGCGATCCCATGGGCTCCGGGCGGTACAAGCTGAAGCGGTGGGACCGGGGGGAGCAGATCATCCTGGAGGCCAACCCGGACTACTACGGCGAGAAACCGAATATAGAGGTGGTGAACATCCTGTTTATGGAGGAGGACGCCGCCTTTCTGGCCGCTCGGGCGGGCCAGGCCGATCTGGCCTACACCTCCGTCTCCTACTCGGATCAGACCGTGGACGGCTATTCCTTGCTGTCCGTCCGGACGGTGGACAACCGGGGAATCAACCTGCCTGTCACTGGGAACGATTTTCTCGCCGATGTGAAGGTCCGCCGGGCCATCGACGCGGGCATCGACCGGGAGGAGCTGGTCGAGCACGTATTGAACGGCTATGGGAGCCCCGCTTACAGCGTGTGCGATCATCTGCCCTGGTTCAATTGGGAGTCCATGCAGCCTTACGACCCCATCGAAGCCAGCGACTGGCTGGCCTCCGCCGGCTGGCGGCTGGAGAATGAGGACGAAATTTTCTACCCTCTTGACTGCGGCTGGCGGTATAAGGACGGCGTCCGGGCGGAGCTGGAGCTGCTCTATCCGGTGGGAGATTCTTTGCGTCAGGCCCTGGCGGCTGATGTGGCTAACCAGCTGGAACGGATCGGTATTTACTGCACGGTCCGGGGTGTGGGCTGGGACACCGCCTATGATGAGGCCCACACCACTCCTCTGGTCTGGGGCTGGGGCGCCCACACCCCTATGGAGCTTTACAACATCTACCACACCGACGGCGAAACCGGCTCCGCCCGGTACTCCCCCTACGCCAATCCCACCGTAGACGCGTATATGGACGAAGCGCTGGCTTGTGCCGATCTGGAGGAATCCTATCTGCTGTGGCAAACGGCGCAGTATGACGGTTTCACTGGTGTTACCCGGTCCGGCGACTGCCCCTGGGTTTGGCTGGTGAACGTGGACCACCTGTACTGGGTGCGGGATGGGTTGGTGGTGGCGGAGCAGAAGCTCCACCCCCACGGCCACGGGTGGTCCGTCGTCAACAACATCGACCAATGGAGCTGGACATGAAACACCGTCTTCAGTTTACCGCGAAAAAGCTCTTTCGCATGGCCCTCCTCCTGCTGGGGGTGAGCCTGACGGCCTTTCTCCTCATGACCGCCGCCCCCCTGGACCCTCTCCAGACCAACATCGGTCAGGCGGCCCTGGGGACCATGTCTCCAGAACAGGTAGCCAGGCTGGAGGAATACTGGGGCGTCAACGCCCCGCCGGCGGAGCGGTATCTGAGCTGGCTGGGAGATGTGCTCCGGGGAGATTTTGGAACCTCCCTGCTCTACCGCCGGCCTGTGCTGGAGGTGATCGGACAGCGGCTGGGGACCTCCCTGGGGATGCTGGTGTGCGCCTGGGCGCTGTCCGGAGCGCTGGGGCTGGCGCTGGGGCTGATGGCCGGGGCCAGCCGGGGCCGCTGGCCGGACAAGCTGATTCGGGGGGGCTGCCTGGCCATATCCAGTACCCCCTCCTTCTGGCTGGCCCTACTGCTGCTCATGATCTTCGCCGTGTGGTGGAAAGTGCTGCCCATCGGCTTCTCCGGCCCCATCGGAGCGGCGGAGGGGGTGTCCCTGTGGGAGCGGCTGCGCCACGCCCTTTTGCCCGGACTGACCCTGTCCGTCACCGGGCTGGCCGGCATCGCCCTCCACACCCGGGAGAAGGTGATTGACGTGCTGGACAGCGACTATGTCCTCTTCGCCCGGGCCCGGGGGGAGCGGGGCATCCTCCGCCGCCATGTGCTGCGCAACATGGCTTTGCCCGCCATCACCCTGCAGTTTGCCTCCGTGGGGGAGATCATCGGCGGGTCGGTGCTGGTAGAGCAGGTCTTTTCCTACCCGGGACTGGGCCAGGCGGCGGTAGCCGCCGGCCTGGGAGGCGACCTGCCTTTGCTGCTGGGGATCACGGTCGTCACCGCCGCCATCGTGTTCGGCGGAAATCTGGCCGCCGACCTGCTCTGCGGGGTAATCGACCCGCGCATCCGAAGGGGGGCGGCGAAGAGATGAAAAACCGGAGAAAAAGCGCCGTCTGCTTGCTGATTTTCGCCTGTGTGCTCCTGCTCGCCGCCGCCTTGGCCGGAGGACTGGCCGGAGAACCGGCGGGGGCGGCGGACTTCACCCGGAAGAACCTGCCCCCCTGTCCCTCCCACCCCTTCGGCACCGACCGGATGGGCCGGGACATGCTGGCGCGCACGCTGGCGGGACTGTCTCTGTCTGTTCGGATCGGGGCCCTCACCGCCGTCCTCAGCGGGATGATCGCCCTGACCCTGGGGGCCGCCTCCGCCGTCTTTGGGGGGTGGGTGGACGCCCTGATCTCCTGGCTCATCGACCTGGTGCTGGGCATCCCACATATCCTGCTGATGATTTTGGTCTCCATCGCCTGCGGCAAGGGGGCCCTGGGGGTGACGGCAGGGGTGGCGCTTACCCACTGGCCCTCCCTTGCCCGGCTGGTGCGGAGCGAAGTGCTCCAGCTGAAGCAGGCCCCCTGGCTCCAGGCCTCCCGGCGGCTGGGAGCGCCCGGGGTACTTGTCCGCCACCTGCCGCCCCACCTGCTGCCCCAGCTTCTGACGGGGCTGATCCTCCAGTTTCCCCACGCTATCCTCCACGAGGCGGGGGTTACCTTTCTAGGCTTCGGCCTGTCCCCGGAGCAGCCTGCCATCGGGGTTATCCTGGAGGAGAGCATGGGCTATCTGGCCGCCGGACGCTGGTGGCTGGCCCTGTTTCCGGGGCTGTCGCTGGTGCTGGTGGTGATGCTGTTCGCCGTGGCGGGGGAGCGGCTGCGGCTGCTGCTGTCTCCCGCCACCGCCCAGGAATAGGAGGACAAAATGGAACCGATTTTATCTGTGGAACACCTGTCCGTTACCTTCATCCGCTACGGCCGGGGGCTGTCCCGCATGGAGCTGCCCGCTGTCCGGGACGTGTCCCTCACGGTGGAGCCGGGCCGGGTGACGGCGGTGGCGGGGGAGAGCGGCTCGGGAAAGAGCCTGCTGGCCCACGCCATTCTGGGCCTTCTTCCCAGGAACGCCCGGGTAGGGGGAAGTATCCGCTACGGCGGAGCCCTCCTCACTCCGGAACGGGCGGAGGCCTTCCGGGGCCGGGAGATCGCCCTCATTCCCCAGGGAATTGCCTACCTGGACCCCATGATGAAGGTAGGGTCCCAGCTGCGTAGGGGGAGAAACGACCCGGAGACCCGCGCCCGCAGCCGCGCCGTCCTGGAGCGCTACGGCCTGGGGCCCGAAGTGGAGGAGTGCTACCCCTTTGAGCTGTCCGGGGGGATGGCCCGGCGGGTGCTCATCGCCTGCGCCGTGATGGAGGCCCCCCGGCTCATCGTGGCCGACGAGCCGACCCCTGGCCTGGACGTCCGGGCCGCCGGGCGGGTGCTGGGCCACTTCCGGGAGCTGGCGGAGGAGGGGGCCGGGGTGCTGTTCATCACCCACGACCTGGAGCTGGCCTGCGCCGCGGCCCACAAGGTGGTGGTGCTGCGGGAGGGGCGGACGGTGGATGAGGTAAGCGCCTGCGGCTTTCAGACCGGGGAGGGGCTGCATCACCCATACAGCCGGGCCCTGTGGCGGGCCATGCCAAAAAACGGGATGGAGGTGTCCGGCCTATGACTTTGGAAGCGAGGAACCTCACCTTCCGCTATCCTCGCCGGGGGTCCGCCCCGGTGCTGGAGAGGGTGAATTTTTCCCTGAGCGCCGGGGAACGGGTGGGGCTGTCCGCCCCCAGCGGCCAGGGCAAGACCACCTTGTGCAAGCTGCTGGCCGGGTGGGAGAGGCCAGAACGGGGCCAGGTGCTGCTGGATGGCCTCCCCCTGTCCCGATACAGGGGGTTCTGTCCGGTGCAGCTGCTGTGGCAGCATCCGGAGGAGGCGATGGACCCTCTCTTAAAGCTGCGGGCTTCCCTGTACGAGGCAGGGCCGGTGGACCCGACCGTCCTGGAGGGGCTGGGAATCCGAGAGGCGTGGCTGGAGCGATACCCATCGGAGCTGTCCGGCGGGGAGCTGCAGCGTATCTGTGCCGCCCGGGTTCTGGGTCCGGAGCTGAGGTTTCTGCTGTGCGATGAGGCTTCCGCCATGCTGGACCTGGTCACCCAGGCCAGGCTGTGGCGCTTTTTGCTGGATCAGGCGGAGCGCCGGGGACTTGGAATGCTCATCGTCAGTCACGACCGGGCCCTGTTGGACCGGCTGTGTACCCGGGTGGTGAGCCTGAATTCTGGTTCTTGACAAGCTGTGGGAATGATGACATAATGTGGTAGAGTAATAAAGTGCCCTCCCGCTTATGGGGGGGCAGACTACAAGGAGGTATGTATATGGGCGGCAAAATGAGACGGATCGGCGTATTGACCAGCGGAGGCGACGCGCCGGGTATGAACGCCGCGGTTCGGGCCGTGGTGCGTACGGCGGTGGGCCAGGGGATCGAGTGCATCGGCATCCGCCGGGGCTGGAGCGGCCTGATTACCAGCGACTTCGTCCAGCTGGACGGCAGCAGCGTCAGCCGGATCATTAACCGGGGCGGCACCATCCTGTACACTGCCCGGAGCATTGAATTCATGGAGGAGGAGGGTCGTGCCAAGGCCCTGGCCACCTGCAAGCTGCTGGGCCTGGACGGTATTGTGGCCATCGGCGGCGACGGCACCTTCCGGGGGGCGCTGGCCATCTCCCGTCAGGCTGCCAAGGACGGCATGGACCTGAAGGTGGTGGGCATCCCCGCCACCATCGACAACGACATCGGCTGCTCCCACTACACCATCGGCTTCGACTCCGCCTGCAACACGGCCATTGAGTGCATCGACAAGCTCCGGGACACCATGCAGTCCCACGAGCGCTGCTCCGTGGTGGAGGTCATGGGCCGCCACGCCGGCTATCTGGCCCTGTATGTGGGCATCGCCGTGGGGGCCACCGCTGTGCTCATCCCCGAGCGGCCGGTGGACTTTGAGCGGGATGTCATTGAGAATATCCGGCGGGCCCGCCTGGCCGGCACCACCCACTATATGATCGTGGTGGCTGAGGGCGCCGGCAAGGCATTTTATATCGGCCAGCAAATCAATGAGGCCATCGGCATCGACCCCCGGGTCACCGTGCTGGGACACATCCAGCGTGGCGGCTCCCCCACCGCCCGGGACCGGGAGACCGCCAGCCGCATGGGCTACGCGGCGGTCCAGACCCTGGCGGGCGACAAGGGCAACCGCATTATTTCTCTGGTTGACGGACAGATCAGAGACCTGGACATGGAGGAGGCCCTGGCTATGACCAAGCAGTTCCAGATGGACCGCTACGACATTCTGGAGGCTTTGACCAACAACGGAACCAGCCATTTCAGATAAAAAAGAGAGCCCGGACGGGATAAACCCGTCCGGGCATCTTTTACATCTCTGCCAGGAGCTGTTCCAGCTCCTCTCCGGAGAAGCGGTAGACCCGGTCGCAGAACTGGCAGGTCAGCTCGGCCTGGCCCTGCTCCGCAATGAGCTCGGTCAGGTCCTTTTTCCCCATGCTGATCAGGGCCCGGCTCACCCGCTCCCGGGAGCAGTAGCACCGATATTCCACCGGGTGTTTTTCCAGGATGTCCAAATCAAAGCCGCTCAAAACGGCCCGGAGCAGGCCCTCGCCGTCCAGGCCGCCGGCCAGGGCGGAGCTGACGGGACCCAGGCTGTGGACCCCGGCCTCAATTTTGGAGATCAGCTCCTCGCCGGCCCCGGGCAGGAGCTGGATGATATAGCCCCCGGCGGCGGTGACGGACTGGTCCAGCCCCACCAGCACCCCCAAAGCGCAGGCGGTGGGAATCTGCTCGCTCTCCACAAAGTACATGGCCAGATCGTCGGCAATCTCCCCGGAAAACAGACCGATAGAGCCCACATAGGGCTCCTTGAGGCCGATATCCTTGATGACGGTGAGGGTGCCGTCCGTCCCCACGGCCCGGCCTACGTCCAGCTTGCCGGGGCGCTGTTCCATCAACTCCACCTGGGGGTTTTGGACGTAGCCCCGGACGTTGCCCTGGTGGTCGGAGACGGCCAGAATCGTGCCCAACGGCCCGCCTCCCTTGATCTGGAGGGTGAGGGTCCCTTTTTCCTCCTTGAGCATGTCCCCCATGAGGGAAGCCCCCATAAGGGTGCGGCCCAGTGCGGCGGTGGCGGTGGGCAAAAGCTTGTGGATGTTCCGGGCCCGCTCCACAATATCCCGGCCGGTGATGGCGGCGGCCTTCACAAGGCCGTCAACCGTAATCGCTCTGACGATTTCGTTGGTCATAGGTCAGATTTCCTTTCTTGCGGTGAAAAAGATGCGCGGTTCGTTTGGCTTGGGCGCGCGCATGTTCAGATTTCCGAAGGTGCGGATATCCGTGAAGCCCGCTTCCTCCAGCAAGGCGGTCAGCTCGGGGACGGTATAGGCCCGCTCCCGGTGCAGCTCCTCCCCCCGGTCCCACTGGCCGGTGGACTCGTCCAGACGGAAGATGTCCATGAAGTAGGAGCAGATGCGGCTTCTCTTTGAAAACTCCGCCCGCCACACGCAGTAGGTATCCTCGGTCTCGTCCAGAAAGACCTGGCCGTCCAGCCCCTCCAGCTTGGCGGAAGAGTTGATATCGAAGAGAAACAGCCCCCCCGGCGTGAGGAAGAGGCGGACCCGCTGAAAGGCCCGCCGGAGCTTTTTGGGGTCGGTGACGTAGTTGACGCTGTCCAGGCAGCAGACGCAGGCGTCCACCGTGCCGTAGAGGTCCAGCTTTTCCATGCTCTGGCACAGGAAAATGGGCTCAATGGGGGAGCCCCCCCGGTTCTTGTCCGCCGCCCGGGAGAGCATCTCCGGGGACTGGTCCACGCCGATCAGCTCATAGCCCCGGAGGGCCAGCTCCCTTGTGAGGGAGCCGGTGCCGCAGGCCAGGTCCAGTACAGTGTTCCCGGGCAATGGATTTTTCCGAAAGTGCTTTTCGATGTAGTCGGCCCAGGCGGAATAGTCCACGTCGTAGGTCAGCGCGTCGTAGCAGCCGGCCAGGAAATCGTAGCTGCTCATTTCTGCTCCGCTTTCAGCCGGGGGACGATGGTCTGATAGCCCCCCGCCCCGTAGTGAAGGCAGCGGTTCACCCGGCTGATGGTGGCGCTGGAGGCCCCGGTCTTTTCCAGAATCTCGCTGTAGATCAGCCCTTCATCCAGAAGGAGGGCCACGTCCATCCGCTGCTGCATGGCCTTCAGCTCTGAGACGGTGCACAGGTCATCCAGAAACTTGCGGCACTCCTCCTCGTTCTGGATGCTGACGATGGCCCGATACAGGGCGTCGCTGCTCTGCTTGTCTAAAAATTTTGACATGTGACCTGCCTGCCTTTCTCTGGTTTTTCCAGCAGAAAATATTTTTCTGATTCCTGTCCCCGCGAGGGCGGGAACACGGAAAAGTATGGGAACTGTTATTCCTATTTTAACACGCTGACGTAAAAAAGTAAACTTTAAAAAACAAAGAAAAGCACAAATAGCCGGGGTGGGAATAGGATAAAAAAAGGAGGTGCGGTCATGGAGGAGATCAAGGTGATCTGGGAGGAGGAGACGCGCGTTCTGACCCTGGAGGGAGAGCCGGTATTGAAATACGCCCTGTCCTGGCCCCGGGTGGAGGGGGCCGGTCTGGGAGGACGGTGGATTGGCCGGTACTATGTCCGGCTGGCGGATCAGTGGAGGCGGCGCTGGGAACGGGAGGTCTACTGGCGCGCCTGTCTGGAGCTGGCCGCCGGTCGGGAGGCGTCCAGGCCCTTTACTCCCTGGACAGGGGAGCTGACCGGGGAGACCGCCCTTCTTCGGGACGGCGTACTCAGCCTGCGGTTTTTCGGCTGCGAGGTCCGGGGGGACGGCCGTCCCGCACGGGTGCGCTGGGGGGACGTGTGGAAGATTCGGGAGGGGACGCCCAAGCCGCTGAAGGAGCTGTTTGGGAAAAGGGGCTGGAAAAGGGGGCTGTGGCGGTCCATTTGCCGGCAGGGGGAGGCGCGGCGGCAGGCCGGGGACTGTTTCCTGGACGGCGGCTGGTCTCAAAAAGCCAAGAAGTCCCGCCCTCTCCGGGGCTGGTGCCTGACGGAGGAGGGGGTGGAGGTCTCTCTGCCCCAGTGCGCCGTCTCCCCGGCGGCGGAGGGATGCCCGGTGTTTACCGTGCCGCTGGAAGAATCAAAACAGGACGCCTGACGGCGTCCTGTTTTTGGTATCGGCTGCTTACACCTTGGGACCGGCGGCCACCAGGGCCTTGCCGGCGTCGTTGCCGGTGTACTTGACAAAGTTCTTCACGAAGCGGCTGGCCAGGTCCTTGGCCTTGGTGTCCCACTCGGCGGCGTCGCCGTAGGTGTCCCGGGGATCCAGGATGGCGGGGTCAACGCCGGGCAGGGAGGTGGGAACCTCGAAGCCGAAGTAGGGGATGGTCTTGGTCTCGGCCTTGAGGATGGAGCCGTCCAGGATGGCGTCGATGATGCCGCGGGTGTCCTTGATGGAGATGCGCTTGCCGGTGCCGTTCCAGCCGGTGTTCACCAGGTAGGCCTTGGCGCCGGACTTCTCCATCTTCTTCACCAGCTCCTCACCGTACTTGGTGGGGTGCAGCTCCAGGAAGGCCTGGCCGAAGCAGGCGGAGAAGGTGGGGGTGGGCTCGGTGATGCCCCGCTCGGTGCCGGCCAGCTTGGAGGTGAAGCCGGACAGGAAGTAGTACTGGGTCTGCTCCGGGGTCAGGATGGACACGGGGGGCAGCACGCCGAAGGCGTCGGCGGACAGGAAGATGACGTTCTTCGCGTCGGGGCCCGCAGACACGGGGCGCACGATCTTCTCAATGTGGTTGATGGGGTAAGAGACGCGGGTGTTCTCGGTGACGGACTTGTCGTGGAAGTCGATCTTGCCGTTCTCATCCACAGTCACGTTCTCCAGCAGGGCGTCACGGCGGATGGCGTTGTAGATGTCGGGCTCAGACTCCTTGTCCAGGTCGATGACCTTGGCGTAGCAGCCGCCCTCAAAGTTGAACACGCCGTTGTCATCCCAGCCGTGCTCGTCGTCGCCGATGAGCAGACGCTTGGGGTCGGTGGACAGGGTGGTCTTGCCGGTACCGCTGAGGCCGAAGAAGAGGGCGGTGTTCTCGCCGTTCATGTCGGTGTTGGCGGAGCAGTGCATGGAGGCAATGCCCTTCAGAGGCAGGTAGTAGTTCATCATGGAGAACATGCCCTTCTTCATCTCGCCGCCGTACCAGGTGTTGATAATGACCTGCTCACGGCTGGTGATGTTGAAGATGGCGGCGGTCTCGGAGTTCAGGCCCAGCTCCTTGTAATTGGTCAGCTTGGCCTTGGAGGCGTTGTAGGAGATGAAATCGGGCTTGAAGCTCTTCAGCTCCTCAGCGGTGGGCTGGATGAACATATTCTTCACGAAGTGGGCCTGCCAGGCCACCTCCATGATGAAACGGATGGCCATGCGGGTGTCCTTGTTGGTGCCGCAGAACACGTCCATCACGTACAGCTTCTTGTTGGACAGCTCCTCGATGGCCAGCTTCTTGCAGGCCTCCCAGGCCTCCTGACTGGCGGGCTTATTGTCGTTTTTGAACTCATCGGAGGTCCACCACACGGTGTCCTTGGAGTTTTCGTCCATGACGATGAACTTGTCCTTGGGGGAGCGGCCGGTGTAGATGCCGGTCATCACGTTGACGGCGCCCAGCTCGGTCATCTGACCCTTCTCAAAGCCCTCCAGGGTTGGGTCCATCTCCGCCTCGTACAGCTCCTCGAAAGAGGGGTTGTAGACAATCTCCTTGATGCCGGTAATGCCGTACTTTTCCAGACCGTAAGTTTCCATAGATAAGTTCCTCCTTATAAAATGGTAAAAATGGTCATCCATTCAGATCGTGCCCTATTTTACCCTATTTTTTGGGGGTTTGCAATAGACAACTAATCGAAAATGACGAAATGGTCAAAAGGGTCAAAGCAGACCCCGCAGAGCGCGGGACAGTTGGGCAAATTGGGGAATAGACAGCCGCTCCCCTCGGATGCCGGCGGGCAGAGAGCATCGCTGGATGGCTTGTGCGATCTCCTCCCTGGGCATCCCCAGACCGGCGGCCAGGCTGTTGGCCAGCGTCTTGCGGCGCAAGGCGAAGGAGGCCTTCACCACCCGGAAGAAATGGTCCGGGTCGTCCGCCTCGGCCGGCGCCGGGCGGGGGACCATGCGCACCACCGCCGAGGTCACCTTGGGGGCGGGGAGAAAGCAGTCCGGGGGCACCTCGAAGAGGTACTCCGGGGCGGTGTGGTACTGACAGAATACGGAGAAGGCCCCGTAGTCCGCCGTCCCCGGGGCGGCGCACACCCGTTTGGCCACCTCCCGCTGAATCATCACCGTGATAGAGTCGAAGCATCCCGCCTCAATCAGCGCCGTGATGGCGGGGGTGGTGATGTTGTAGGGCAGGTTGGCGCAGGCGACAGCCCGCACACACTGAAACTTTTCCCCGGCCAGAGCGGAAATATCCGTTTTCAGGATATCTCCTGATACCACCTCCGCATTGGGACAGTCCCCCAGTGTCTCGGCTAAAATAGGCAGCAAGGCCCGGTCCAGCTCCACGCTGACCACCCGGTCCGCCAGGCCGGCCAGCTCCCGGGTCAGCGGCCCGATGCCCGGCCCCACCTCCAGCACTCCGACGCCTGGCGCCGCTCCGGAGGCGGCGGCGATGTCCCGGGGCACCCAGTCCTGGATGAGGAAGTTCTGCCCCATGGATTTGGAGAACCGGAACCCGTGCCGGGCCAGTAAGGCTTTAATCTGGTCAATGTCGCACAAATTCATAGGCAAAACGCTCCTTTGCGGCTGTCAAGCTGAAAACTTCTTTGTGATTCCAGCCCCTTGCGGGCAGGAACACGAAAAAGAATGGGGAGAGCATAAAAAGGAAACGGCACTCTTTACAGAGTGCCGTTTCCTGGCGCAGAAGGAGGGATTCGAACCCTCGCACGGGTTTAAGCCGTCTACTCCCTTAGCAGGGGAGCCCCTTATAGCCACTTGGGTACTTCTGCATGGCTG
>OFFY01001695.1_pt1 | contig 17409 bp, 15 predicted proteins | sample 1521481 | NCBI WGS metagenome assembly OFFY01 (sample SAMEA3504117, study PRJEB24116) | mouse gut metagenome | biome: mouse gut; feature: mouse-associated habitat; material: faeces | place: Denmark | collected 2011
AGGTGCAAACTCAGAAAACTATACCCTATCATCTTCTAATTCCTAACTTGGTAGAGTACTAGGTTGAGAGGCGAGAAGACAAAACAGGTCATAATCATGCAGGCTCAACTCAACCGGGTTATCGTCCTTACTGATAATCGCCCTCCTCACATCAATCGTAATGCTGCCCAGTTTCTGTATAATGGGTCTTTGTATCTGTTCAGACCGGAGCGATATATTGCTGATCCGATTCATGAGATCATGTATAGCGAAGGGTTTCACTATATATTGCATCCCCAGGCTTATGGCCAGATCCACTTCATCATCTGTGATAAACGTAAGGGTTTCAGTGTCCAGCCCTTCTTCCTGCATCTGATTGAATACATCAAAACTGTCCGGGTCCATTCCTTCAGGTAGGTCCAACAGCAAAATATCTGGTTTTCGCATATGGAGCCGTCGCAGTCCTTCCCGTCCGTTATAGGCCCGGAAAATATAGTACCCTGATCTACTCAGCTCAAAAGAGATTATATCAGATGCCTGCACATTGTTTTCTAATATAAGTATTGTTGGTTTTATATGCGTTCCATTAGAGTCCATTGTCTTTCACAAATCCCTCCAGTATTTTTTCAAGCTCATATGCTTTTTTCTCTGGAATCTTTTTTGTGAGCAGTGCCTTTGGGATTTTAAGGCCAGACTTTCCGCTCTCAGTTCGTCGAAACACCACCCGTTCCTCCGCGCGATGCAGGGCCTTGATCTCATACCCTTGGCTGTGCCACGCATCAGAAATACAATAGTCGGGCTCATGGAGTGTAAGGATTTTGAATGGATACTGTTCTTCATTCCACATTGGAAGCTGCATCCCAGGCTCAAACTCAAGCCAGAAAGCGTCATACAGGTAAGCTTCTGGCGGGAGTGTATCGCCCAGAATGTTCTCAATCTCCTGAAATGTCAATGTAAATGGTGTTTTTTCTGTCAGTCTGAAATATTCTCGTAACTCCAGGTATGGAGAATTAGATTCCGGTGTGTCGCTTGCATAATCCTCCAGAAGATCAAATAGGTCAATATGGCTTGCGTCTATGCTGTCTGCGTTGGAATATGTATCATACGCACATTTCCGGTGAATGTAAATTAGATTTTTTATATTCCAGCCTTTCCCGAGGACCCTCTCAATAACATCGACTTCCTGATCTGGCCGCATTGGGTTATTGCAATATACGCACCGGCCATCCTGACGTTTCCAAATCCGCCCATATTTTCCGTTTGCCTTTAAGATGTTTCTCCTGTGTTTGAGCCAGACAATGTACTCCTCATCCAAATACGGATTCAGGTCCGGCTTACATGCTTTGTGCATTTTCATTTCAACACTGGCAAGCTGAACAACACGGACCGTCCGATCAGTGGGCAAGGCAAATACCGGATTTCCGTTAGCAATGATCCAAAACTTCTTTTTGATCGTATCGTCTTTCCATTTCCGGTATTTGCCCTGCACTCTGCTCAATAGCCTGTCCGCCAGAAAACTCTCAACAACTGCATCAATATGCCTAAACACATAGTATGCATCTGTAGCCCGGTACTCGGTGGCAAAACCGTTCAGCATATCGTTGATCTTTTTAATCAATCCACGCTGTGTTCCGGCAAAGTCCATGATAAGTTTTTTAAGCCTGTGCTCAAAATCAATGATCTTTTCATCGGCTGGCTCTACAATTATTTCATCGTATTTTTTTCGGTAGTGATACGACATGAAGGTAAATCCTTCAAATACAGAGGCAATATATGTTTTTCCTTCGTTAAATTTTAATCCGCGCTCATCCAGAAACTCACGGACTATTTCTCTGATTTTGAGTGCATCAGCCTGTGATCTGGCAGTGAAAACCATGTCGTCAGCAAAACGGACCATACTGCCGTTTTTGTAGTCAGTACCCCCGTTAGGATACAATCTGTCATATACTCTGGTCTGTAATCCATCCAGCAGCATATTACCGAGGATAGGAGACAGTGAGGAGCAGAAGGATATGCCTCTTACTTCCTCAAAAAATTCATTGTCTTTTATTGTTCCTGCTGTCAAAAATTTTATCAGTATATTCGTATCCATGGGAATATTTTTCAGCATCCACTCATATGGGACATTACTGAAAAACTTCAAAACATCACAGCGGAAAACAAACCCTGGAGCGTCCTCATCGGTTAAACTCAATGTAAGGTATGCAAGAGCGTCGTGCATAGACCGGCCACGCCTGGAAAAGAAAGAACGATTATCTGCGGTAGATTCTGCTACTGGATCAAGCGCAAAGGCGTAAAGCCGGAGCATGGCCTTGTCCATTGCCACTGGTATATGGAGCGTGATGTTTTTCCCTCTATCAACCACCTGCATATAGCGGTTTGGCTTGGGTGTGTATCCTCTGGCTGTCAGAGACAGTGCGGCCTTCATTTTTTGTGCGTCGCCTGTAAATCTAACACCGTCAACTCCTGCCGCTGAATTTATATCTGCCACATCTCGAACGGCCAACGCCTTTGCCACATAGGAGCTAACCAGCTTGCCTTGTAGCTGCCGGACCTCATTCCACCTTCTTAAATGGGCCGCTTGTGCGATTTCTTTTTGATTCTTAAATAATTCTTCTTCCATGATGGACCAATCAATGCTCCGCCATCGGACTGCCAGATCTTCCTCGGAAAGATCGTGGTGCAATATGATGGGACGAATATTCAAGGATATTGGGCAGTGGTCGGAACCTAATACGTCCTCATGATGCTGTATGTCCTGTACATAGAAAAAAGTTCTCTGGAAACCAGAAAATAGTCCAGACGTGTTCCGCGGTTTTCCAGCCGCTCTTTATGCTTTGGCCCCCACCATGTATAGGAGCCCTCTTTTGTCGGATAGGTCTCCCGAAACACATCTACAAAACCTGCTTCCAACAGCTGCAGAAAGCCGTCCCGTGTTTCAGGCAGAAAAAATAAATCATCAGGGATTTTCCCTTGTTTGGGGTAGGTATCAATATCCGCCCCTGTAGCGTTAAAATCGCCGCACAAAATAACAGGTTTAAGTAGCGTACTTACATAGTTGCGCAGAGCCTCATCCCACTCCCTGCGATAGTCCGGCCTGTCCGATCCATTGTTCTCATGTATGCTTGGCGCGTATATGTTGAGAACATAGTATTCCTCAAATTCCAAAGTTATCAGGCGGCCCTCAATATCGAACTTTTCTATTCCAAACCCTAAAGAATGTGACAGCGGCTCCCGCATGGTCAAAACAAGCGTTCCTGAGTAGCCTGGCCGGATTCCGTGATTCCATATCTGTGTATAACCTGGAATCGTAATTTGAAACTTTGAGCTTACTTTTGTCTCTTGGCAGCATACAATGTCGGGCTTGGTTTCCTTTATAAATTTGAGAAATCCCTTCCCTCGACAAGCTTCTAGGCCGTTCACATTCCAGCTCACTATTTTCATTTTTGCTATCTCCTTGCCGTCAACTGCTCTATTTTCTATTATACAGCAATAATTCTTGGTCGGGAGTATTCGTTTGGATTTTCCGACCATCTTATTTGCAAATCAATAGACACAAAGTCAAACAGCTTTATATTGCTGGCAGTTCAAACTATCTGATCGTAATGGATCGTTTGTTCATCCTTTGGTTTATACCCATATCCCTAATTGACCCGCTAATATGTGGATTGTACATAATGGCCGAAATATCGAAACAATTCCCTTCGCCCTTTGTAAGATTTCCGATTTTTACAAGACTATAGCCCTCAATATTTGATAACATCATGATACAGTTTTGGAAAACGCCAAAACGAAACAACTTCTATTTACTTTAAGAAGGGAGAATTGTCAATGTTAATCGCAACCTGGATCATCACCTTCGTGCTGATCATTGGTGTAGGCATCTATGCCGGCACCAAGATCACCCAATCCAATCAGTGGAGTGGAAGCGACCATTCCATGGGCATCATCTCCATCGGCTGTATGCTTGGAGCATGGCAGATCGGCGGTATGAGCGTGGTGGGTGCCGCACAGAATGGCTACACCATGGGCATTGCCGGAATGTGGTACTCCATTGCGGGAGGCGTCTACTTCCTGCTGATGGCCGCTCTGGCCGGACCATTGCGCCGCAATATGAGCAAGGGATCTCTGCCGGAGTTTCTCCAAGGCCGTTACGGTACTTCGGTCGCCCGTCTGCAATCCTATGTTTGGATCGTATTTGGCTGTATTTATATCCCTATCCAGTTGAAGACCATCTCCTCCATTATCCAGATTGTGCTCCCTGGACTGAATGTTGGTCTGTGCATGTTCATCGGCGTCACTGTAGCTGCCGTCTACACCGGCTTCGCTGGCATGAAGGGCTCCGCCGCCATCGGTCGGGTGGTCTGTATTGGCACCTATGTTCTGCTCATTGGCTTTGTGGCCTTGAATCTGGGCAGCTTCGGCGGCTACTCCGGGCTGGTATCTCAGCTGCCTGCTGGTTTTGATCAGCCCAGCGCAATGTCTACCCAGCAGATCATCGCTTGGGCTGTGGGCGGTGCGCTGTCCTCTATCGTAATGCAGTCCGCCTTGCAGCCCATGCTGTCTGCCAAAGATGAGAGTACCGCTCGCTGGGGATGCATTCTGGGTTACATTATCGCTGGCCCTATCTGTATCCTCACCGCCATCATCGGCATGATGGCCCGAGCCAAGACCGCCGATCTGGGTGACGGCGCCACTGCTTTTGCCTGGGCTATCAAGGACATGTCCAGCCCCGTCATGGCTGGTATCATCTTCGCCGTTGCTACCATGATTATCGCTGCCACTATGGCCACAATGATGATGGCCACTGGAACAGTGCTGACCAACGTGTACAAGACCCAGATCAACACCAGTGCCTCTGACGAAACCATCCTGAAAGTGTCTCGCATTGGAACCATCGTGGTGGCCTACCTGTCTCTGGCTGTGGGCTTTATTATCCCCTCCGCCGCTATTACTGATATGTTCCTGACCCTGACTTACATGGTTACTTCTCCGTTCAGTTACTCTGTTATTGTGGGAATGTTCTGGAACCGAGTCACCGCAAAGGCGTCCCTGTGCAGTGTGCTGGCCGGCATGGCAACTGCTATCATCTGGGTATTTGCTGGCTTGAACGGGACGGTTAATGTGGTGTATCCTACTATTGCCGTCAGCTATGTGGTGGGTATCATCGCCACCCTGGTCACTTCTCCTGCTGAGGCTGCCAAATAAAAGGGCACAGTCCTCATCGAAAGATATCCATTTCCCCCATATTCTTGTCCCCTCGGGCAAAGCAAACAAAATTTTGAAGGAGGTTCCCTATTATGCCAAACAGACCCTATTTAGGAAGATCTGTAGATGATGCTATCGCTATGTATAAGCCCCATATCTCTGGAACCCAGGGCGCTGTTAGTGCCAATAACCCCTACGCCGCCCAGGCCGGTTTGGAGATTTTGAAGCAGGGCGGAAACGCTTTCGATGCTGCCTGCGCTATTTCGCTGGTGCTGGGGGTGGTCGAGCCCTACCACAGCGGCATCGGCGGTGGCTGCTTCCATGTATTCTACGACAAGAAGTCTGACTCTTTCCATGCGGTGGATGCCCGTGGTGTAGCACCCAAAAATGCTTACCAGGACATGTTTCTGGATGAAAACGGAGACGTGGATCTGAACTTGACCGAATTCTCTGGACGTCCTGTGGCCGTCCCTGCCCTGTACCGGGCTATGGACAATTTACTTAAAAACTATGGCACTATGACCTGGGAGCAGGTATCCGCCCCAGCTATTAAGCTGTGCCGGGAGGGCTTCGCCTGTGGCTTTGCCTATGCACGCATCAGCAATACCCCTGAAGCCGAACATAACAAGGCCGAGTATGAGGGCTTTGCCCAATTATACTTGAACAATGGCCAGCCCCGCCGCTACGGCGAGATCATCACCAATCCCGAGTTGGCCGACACTATGGAAGCCGTTGCCAAAAACGGTACCGACTGGTTCTATGAGGGGCCTGTGGCTGATGAGATTGTCGCCCAAGTCAACAAGTACAAGGGCATTCTGAGCAAGGAGGATTTGACCGAATGCGCCCCCAAAGAGCGTACCCCTGTACGGGGCACATACCGGGGCCATGACATTATCTCTATGGCTCCTCCCTCCTCTGGCGGCAGCCACATCATTCAAATGCTCAATATCTTGGAGAACTTTGACTTGAAGGGCATGGGGTTCCACTCCGCTGACAGTACCCATGTCATCGCTGAAACAATGAAGCTGATGTTTGCTGACCGCTCTGTAGCCATGGGCGATCCTGATTTTGTAGAGGTCAACGTGGAGAAGATCACCTCCAAAGAGTATGCCAAGGAGTTGGCCGCCAAAATCGACATGGGCAAGGCTCAGGAGTACACTCCCACTGAGGGTATCGAGGCCAAAGCGTACAACGGATGCACCTCCAATTTCACCGTTATGGATAAGCATGGAAATGTGCTCTCCCAAACCCAGACTATCCGAAACTGGTGGGGCGGTGGCGTCGTTATTCCTGGCCGGGGCTTTATTATGAACAACACTATGGCCGACTTTAGCCCCAAGGTAGGGGTGCGCACCACCCAAGGTCTGGCTTACGGCATGGCCAATGCGGTCCGGCCCGGCAAAACGCCCCTGTCCAGTATGTCCCCCACCATCGTAATGAAGGACGGCAAGCCCCTTCTGTCTGTGGGAGCGGCTGGCGGCCCCCGCATCATCACCAGCACTTTGCAGCTCATTATCAACTCCATCGACTACGGTATGATGATGGACTCTGCGGTCAGACACCCCCATATGTGCTGTCTTACCTTAGACCAGGGGCTGGAGCTGGAGGAGGGCTTCTCCCCCGACACCGTGAAGCTGCTGGAGCAGAAGGGCCACACTATTAAATCAACCGGCGACTTTGGTGTGCTGCTGGTCCTGCCCAACGGCATCCGCAATGAAAACGGCACTTTCCTCCCAGGCGGTACCAGCCGGGTGGACGGCGGCGGCGGTGTGTTGACTGAGGACGGTACTATAGCCATTGACGGCTTGTGCTTCCTGTAATTTTCACGGCAGAAATACAAATGAGATAGCATAATCAAAGGGGCATCTCCTGGCATAAATGCCTGGGGATGCCCTATATGTGTATCTTGCTACCAGTACAGAGGAGTGTTTACATTGGATCATATTATTACTTGGGCAGCGGTATGTTTTCTGGTGTTAGGGGGCACTGATTCACTGCTGGGAGGCCGTTTTGGCCTGGGGACAGAATTTGAAAAGGGCTTTGAGGCGGCAGGCCGGCTGTTGTTGTGCATGACTGGCTTTCTGGCTTTGGCTCCAGTCATTGCTCGGATGCTCTCGCCAGTTGTTGTGCCCTTGTTGCGAGGAGTGGAAATTGACCCCTCTATGTTCGCTGGAATACTCTTTGCCAACGACTCTGGTGGTGCGGCTCTGGCCTCAGAGTTGGCAGACAATCCTGACATGGGACGTTTCAGCGGACAGATTGTGGGTTCCATGTTGGGAACAACCGTCATGTTTAATATTCCATTGTGCATCGCTGGCACACGGCAGGAACAGCACCCAGCCGTGGTATATGGACTGCTGGCTGGCATTATTACCACTCCGCTCGGCTGTGTGGCAGGTGGGCTGGCGGCAGGCTTTGAGCTGAACACAGTTCTGTGGAATATGATTCCCGTCCTGTTAATTTCTGGGGTCCTGGCTCTGATGTTGATACTTTGTCGGGAATTGATTGTTCGGCTGCTAACTATGCTGGGAAATGGAATCCTAGCTTTGGGTGCTGTTGGATTGATCGTTATTGCTGTACAGGAACTGACCGGAATAATTATACTGGAGGGAATGACCTCCTTGGATGAGATTTTCATTATCATCGGGAATATCTGTATTTTCTTGGCCGGAATATTTCCCCTGCTAAAGGTAATCCAAAAGGTGTTCGGCAGAATACTGCATCTGGTGGGTGAACGGTTGGCAATTAACAGAAACTCCGTGAGCGGCTTTCTGCTCGCTCTGGCTAACGGAATCTCTGTGTTTTCCCTGCTGGCCGAAATGGATGACAAGGGACGGATGCTCAACGTAGCCTTTCTGGTATCTGGCTCCTGTCTGTTGGGGGATCACTTGGCATACGCTGCTCAGGTAGACCCTGACATCTGCGGCCCTATGCTGGTGGGTAAACTGATTGGCGGTCTAAGTGCGGTATTGCTGGCACTGTGGCTGGCCCCCCGACTACTTGACCGGAAAGCTTGAACCGATCATGGTGGCATAATCTTCACTCGTTCCGCTTCTTTCAGCAACTGAGCAGGGGAAATTCCAGAAAAATTTTTAAATTCCTTGCTGAAATGGGCCTGGTCGCTGTATCCCAGCGTCTGGGCCAAACAACACAGGTTTATGTTCGGATTGATCTGCATAATGCGCAGCGCATTTTGGAACCGGACCTGGCGACACATCTGCTTGGGTGCGATCCCCACCTGCCGGGTTAACACATCCTGAAGGCGGCGTGAGGAATAGGCGGTTTCATTCTCCAGTTCCCGAACCCGGACATGCCCCTGCTTCTCCCGAATCAGGAGTGCCACCTGCTTTGCCAACTGGCATTCCTGGGAAGGGAGCTTTCCCTCTGCCCAGCCGCCAAACAGCTCCAGCAGAGCCCGCTGTGGCGTCGGTGAGGCCATGGCATCCTTCATCAGAGCTACCTGATCTGCGGAAAAAATATCCTCCAGGGGCATCCCATAAGGATCGATGAGTTTGGCGGGAATATGGAAGATATCAGAAAAGTTTCCTGGCGAAAAACGAATGAAAATACCTTGATTGATCCCATGCAGTGGGATAGTCTCTTTCGATTCTACCACACCGTAACAAATGCCCTTCCAATCCTCCGGCCCTTGTAGTATAATACCTACCTGCCCGTTTCCAGCAACACTCTCCATCTCCTCTTGGCCCCAGCGGAATGAGGAGACTGATATGCTTCCAGCGCCCCCCACATGCCAGTCAAACTCCAATTCTGGTTTCCAGAATGGCTGTATAGAAAAGAAATTGTAATCCTCCATCTGATATGTCAAAATACCACATCCTGTCCAGGGATTGAGCTATGGGCTCCCTCTACATGGGGCTATGAAAGCTGTCTCGGTCTGTCCGTTTGTATTGTATTAATCTTCTTTATCCCAATTCTTCGGCATCCTGATAAACGGCTTCCCATAGATTACGGTCTGTGCTTTGTCATAAAGGTCTGCAACGATTTGGGATTCATAGGGAAGCTTTCCGATCCAGTCGTTCCCTGTCCGTCGCGTTATGTCTTGCTCCAGTTCTCGTTCATATAAGGCCAATGCTTCAATGATAATTTTTACCTCACCTCTTGTCAGAGAAAGAGAAGCAGGCTCTTTGTTCCTTTCCTCCACAGCACAATAATGGTCATATTCACGGAACCGTCGTTCCACATGACGGATATGATCTGCCACTACGCTATAGCTGATTCCAAGTAGTTTGGCGATTTGCGATCTATTTTTGCCCTGCTCGTAAAGCTCCCAAACCTCCCGCTGGCGATCCGAGAGGACACTGAGTCTTTTCTTTTTCTCAAGCTCTGGATCTTTGACCTGTTCCGGCTGTGGTGAGGGCATCCGAGGCTTGTACAGTTCTGGGATGTCAAGCTCGATTTGAAGGTCACGACTGATCCGCCGCAGAACTAAGGATATCCGATGCTGGACTTCTTTGGGCTCCATACCCACCGTCTCGCCAATGCTGGCGTAACTCTGGTTTTGAGCCCTCATTTGTAGGAGCAGTAAATCTTTATTTGTTGGGGCTAATTCCCGCTTTCCTCCTCTTATGCTCCCTCTCTCAATAAACAGGCGCATAAGCTCCTCATCTGACGGCATGTCCCTCAGTAATTCAGACAATTTCTTATCATAATCACCCGAGTGCAATTCTACTGAAAAACGTTTAATTACATCTAAAACGACCGACTCATTTCCTTTTGAGAAACAATACACGATATACGGTTTTAAAGAGTCTGAAACCTCCTTGGGTGCTTTGGGGGTACCGCAAATTTCAAGCTTCGCGTCCTTTAAAGCTGCTTTCGCCTGGTTAATATCTGTGGCGTCATGAAATGCTTGAGCAATTGTGCCCGTATTCAGCTTTTGGGCAGCCACAATAACAAACTTAAACTTCGGCTCCTTACCATTGAAGGAACCGGAAGATATATATACGCTCCAATTGTAGATCGTTTTCCAAAACACAGTAGATTTGTTTGCTAGAGGGTTATTTTCAGAGAGGACACTCTTTATCTGCTCAGCAACAACAAGATTTTCGTTCTCAGTGGCAACATCATCGTATGCTTCTACGCTCACAATACGATTGGGATCAAAGGATATTAAGTCAAACAAGGCATGGCGCGTTTGAAGTAAATATCCCTCTAACTTGTCCGGAACATGTGTGCGATCTTTCATGGCAGATATCCCCTCGCAAATACCCCTTACTTATTTGGCGGAATCAGGTTTGGCTTTTCCTACATCAAGAAAATCCATATAACCACATCGCATATTATCGCATATCCATTTTATCTTCAGTATCTACATTAAGAAATAATTCTAGATTATCTATCGTCAGTTTACAACATTTCCTTCCAAATTTCAACCCGCAATATGACTGACTTATTGTAAAAAGAAGAAAGGCCCTAAGCGTACTTCGATAGAAACACGCTCAGGGCCTTTTGTCCAGGTATCCGATTTCTCATGTTCCTTTTGGGTAGAACAAAACCACAAAGCCTTGGCTTTGTGGTTTGTCTTGGTGGAGATAAGCGGGATCGAACCGCTGACCTCTTGAATGCCATTCAAGCGCTCTCCCAGCTGAGCTATACCCCTCATCTCGACTTTTACACTCAAAAAGTTTCTGCTTTATATCTATTTATGTGGATTTATATACTTATTATAAGAAACTGAGAGGGTACCCTGGTTATCCGCCTGCCAAGTCACCAGAAAAACACCCCTCTCAAATACTATATGATTCCTGAAATACATTGTGTCTGACGTAATCATGTGCGATTAGGCTTGGTCGCTTTTAGCAACCATACCGCCATCATCGCACGGCGTGCGATGATGGCGGCGAAAAATTTGAATTCCCAAAATAATAGTTAAGTACTCCCAATCACGGAAAGCTGAAAGAGGGTTATTCATGGTTCTGCATATATTCGTTGTGAGCTGTAAGCAAACAAGCACCTATCTGTTCCGCTAATAGAACTGGTACAGCGTTTCCAATCTGTTTCCCTATTTCCTGCAGGCTACCATAAAAAACATAGTCATCCGGAAAGGACTGTAACGCTGCGGCCTCACGCAGGGAGATTGCTCGGTCCTGTTCTGGATGCCCAAATCGACCGTTTGATATACTATAACATTTTGATGTTAGAGTAGGCGAAACCTGTTTCCATGTCATACGCCCATATACATCCGTATATCCAGTACCTTTTTTAGAATGGCAACGCAAAATTAATTCGGAAGGCCAATCGATGCGACCCCCACCATCATGTGGAGTTGCGGCAATACGTCTCATATTCAATGTAGACATACCTGCTGCACGATGATTGGGGATGTCGAGATTTTCTTGTCCCGCATTTAATCGTGGATAATTATATATGGTGTCCTCGACTGTAACATAAGGCAAGAGCCCTTTTCCGTGAGTGGCTGCCGGAAATACGGGTTGAATTAGCCTGGATGCAATAAGGATTAATCTACGGCGATTTTGAGGTATACCAAAATTTTTAGCATTTAAGATTCGATGCTCATATTGATAACCTAGGTAAGTTAAAAGTGTAAGAAATCGATTAAAAACAGCTTCTCCACGTTGTTCAATACCGGGTACATTTTCTACTAAAATATGCGCTGGCATTATTTGGGCAACAAGCCGTCCAAACTCATCAAGGAGGTTAGTTGAAACATGCGCATAATCAGAATGTCGCTGGCTACTAAAAGGTTGACAAGGGGCGCAACCTACTAGCAACAAATTATCATTTTCATTTAATATCGGATACTCATTTTGAAGTTGCTGGCCTGTTATTTGCGTAATGTCTCGGTTTAGGTATGGTATACCATTATTATTTTCATATGTTTCCTGACATGACGGATTAAGGTCAAGGCCGAAAAGAACATGTATGCCGGCATTCATTAGGCCTTTAGTCATTCCGCCGCCGCCGCAAAAGAAATCAACCGCATTCATTTGCGTTTAAGTTCCATTGCCCAATTTTCCGTATCACGATCAGGCACACCAGGCCTACATGAATTCTGCATGTGAGCCCATACGATTTGTTCTCTGAATGGGCTATCGATTGATATAATACGAACATAAGGGCGATCTCCGCAAGTAGACAATGAAAGAGCAATATCGCTAATAGCAACGAGCTCAACTTTTTTGAGATCCACAGTCATAAAAGGAATTACATTTTTCATATTTGGCAATGCAACCCAGCGATCATTATATCCCCGATTTAGAGCCGATTGAATATTTATAAGTTGCTCATTTTCCTGTCCCTTTTGTGATTTTATATTGAAACAATAAAAGTTTTTTTTACCATAGCATCGAGCGCACAAGACATGTGTGACTTTAGGGTGTAATGCAACCATATCACACGATGGAGTCAGAATTATCATATATTCTTCTGGCGCTCCAGCGGTTTGCAAATCAGTTTCAGGAGTTATTGCTCTAATGACATCGCATACAAGGAGGTCATTTGATACCGAAGGATAAATATACATTCCCCAAGGGGGGAGTTTTTGACCAGTATATTGAATATCAAAAAAGGTGGATGTTCGTTTCGCTAATACATACTTTACGATATCATCACCGGGATAAGTTTCCTCAGTATCTCTAATTGGTTTTATTGCATTAAATGCCTCGACCAACGCAAGCCCCATCTCTCTGCGATAATCTGCCAACGCAGTTACATATGCTTCATTTTCCTCTAAATATTGATATACAGGTGTTTCATCTCCTTTAGAATAGAGTTGCAAGAGATTACTAGCCGCTCTTTTTTCATCGATTGAAATGATTTCAGCATTTGCAGAAAAAATAACAATAGGTCGATATCCATTGATCCATATATTGTCTAGAATAGGATTGGCAATCTCATCACCTGCATCCTGACACCAATCCAGCACAATGACATCGGGGTCAAACTCAATTATATTAGTATAAACATTTTCAAACGATACGATTTGAACAATCCATCCCTTCTCGTCACAAAAATCTTTGATGCCCTTAACCGAATCAGAAATATCATCAACTATTAAAACTTTCATAAAATTTTCTCCTAACTCTCTACCAGGGGTAGATCAAAGCAAAAGGTTGCTCCGCCCAAATCTCCTGGCACTGTCGTCCCAATTTTACAATTATATTTATTTAATAGCTCGGTCACGATAACAAGTCCCATTCCAATGCCATATGGCTTAGCTGTTATTCCAGGTTGAAATATCCTTATTGCATCTTCTTCGCTTATACCTGGGCCAGTATCGCTTATGAGAATTCTGAGTGCTTGAGAGTCATTTTCTAATGCTGTAATATCAATTTCCTTTTTTCCATCTGTTTTTTGCGTCCAATAGCAAGCATTATCTAAAAGATTTATAATTACTGTCTGAAGTTCACCCGGATGCATAGACGTAAAAAATTTGTCGTTAATTTCACAGCGAATAACAACATCTTTCGCCTCTTTTTTTCCAGAAACTAGACGTATACTATTAAGGGCTTCTTTGTAAATATTAGTTGCATGATGTTCTTTGCTCAGATTCTTACGATAGAGAGGAGCAAAACTATTTGCGACTGCTACCAAGCGCTCATGCCACATTTCCGAGTCGTGAAAATATTCTTTTGTTTTCAAATCCATTTGTATATTTTGCCGAATCACACGATTTAAGAATCGCTTTATTACTGTCATTCCAGTAAGGATTTCATGTAAAATCACTACAGCAACTGAACCGAGAGAGGCGGTCTGAGCATAATAGGTGAGTCGCTCATGTAGCTCACACAAGTTTTTTTCTGTGTTTGCACTATAATCTCGAACTACCTCTAAAATCTCATCACCCGGCTTACCAACTCGAACCATATTTTCAATTTTGGCCTCTAACGGAAGTGCTGATAAGGGAGCAATTAAACTGTTAAGTGTTGGTCTGTTTTGAGATTTCTTCTCCACTTTATTGCTATTGCGAAAATTCTCCAGTGTATATACTATGGTTTCCAGTTCTTTGCAGAATTGCTTGTATTCAATTGTGTCAACGAGTTTTTCTCGATCCGTAGTATCTTTGATTCCGGGATTATGCTCAGAGGTAATGTTAACCATACCTACAATCTGACTAGTGCTTATTCGTTTACCAATGGAACTTACACGCCGGAGGTCAATACCAAGCCAATCTTTTGATGCATCAGATTTTGGGAGCACCAAAACCTTATCGCGGTATATTGAAAGACCTTTATACTGAGCGATATTTCCACGTACTTCCCTTCGACCTATACTAAAGGCATCTGCCACATCACTTATGCTGTCAGAATCTAAATCCCAAGCGCGTATTTCAAAAGAAAATGCTCCACAACAATATGGATTACTGCTCGGTGATTCCAGCATATGTAAATCATCAAATCCTTTTTGAGCCTCATCCCAAGAAATTACAGATGTTTTTTCATCCACTAATTTGCCTTGTGGAGAATACGCATATGTTAAGTAGATGTCACCCGCATCGTTGACATTTCCTTTCATGCAATATGTTGGATTTTTTATAAATTCTTGTGGTTGTATGTGAATAGGTTCGTCATGCGTTGGGGACACAAGTGAGATAGTAAAATCAGAAACACATTCAAAAGGCGAGATTAATCGAGAAAGTGAATTTTGCAATTCTCTAATTTTTGTTTCCGTCCACTGTTCATACAGACCTGTTATTTTGATTATGGTACCAGTCTGACTACTTAAGCGAGAAGATTTACTTTCTGATAATATAATTTTGCAATCTGCAATGCTCCCAGAGTTTATAAAATTCTCCCATTCGATCTTAGCGGAAAAGCAGGTGTCATTTTTGCTTTTCGTGATGATTTCAAGCGTTCTGCCTAAACGGGCAGCTGAAAAACGGCCCAGTCCTTTGTTTCCAGAAACTCTTCTAATCCTTCCATCTCGGCTTACTGTAGGATTTTTCTTTTTATACGGTGTGGCTATAACCGCCCATGATTCTTCTATCGTCTTTTGAGTCATTCCCAAACCATCATCAACAATTTCAATATAAGGACTTCCGTCAACATTTCTACCAAAAGTAATCATTGCATTATAGGCATATGCATCATAGCAATTTTTAACTAGTTCCGTTACGGCAACTGCATCATTAGTTACCAAATCAGAACCAAATGCAGCAAATGCCCTAGGATGGAATTGCATTGTAATTTCACGGGGTTCCATATTTATACCTCCACAATCTACTGGGAGTTTTTTATGACAAAACAACTAATATTATCGACCAAATCATTTTTAGCTGGCATAGCATTTGCAAGTGAATGCGATAGAAACAGGTATATCTTAGATTTCCTAGACACAAGTTCGGGATGGCTGCGAAACGCAAAAATATATGTATATCGTGTATTAGAATCAACAGAACCCCTTGAGGGCAAGTTGCTTCTTGAGGCTATAAAAGAGTTTTCTCTAATCCAAACTGATTCGAAATGCTGTTTTTGCGTGGATACAGGAACTTTTATACAAGCAAATTCCGAACAAGAGAAAAACATCATAGTTTCAATTGACAACTATGTTGGTGCAGTATACAAAAATCATTTATAACTATTTTCTAACAGTAGTTTTAGTTTTTCCAACAATATTGGTTCGTTCTTTTTCCTTAATTCGCATTCCCATATACGAATGACAGTCCATCCCAAGTTTTCCAGATGTTCTGTGACATCTGCGTCACGGAGAATATTACATTGGCGTTTCTTTTCCCAAAATTCTGCATTCTGCTTTGGAATTGTATTTCTACAGTCATGCCCATGCCAAAAGCAACCGTCTAAAAAAATAGCTATCTTCTGTTTACAAAAGACAATATCTGGCTTCCCATAAATTTTATATTTTCTCCGCCAACCTACTATATTATGACTCCTAAAAAAGGCTATTATTTTTCCTTCAGTTGATGCATTACCAGAACTTTTGATATTGCGCATGATATCAGAGCGCTTTTTCGAGTCATAAATATCCATATTCCTTTGGCCCCACACACATATAATTGTTCATTACCTATCGTCAGTTTACAACATTTCCTTCCAAATTTCAACCCGTAATATGAATACCTAGAGACTTATTCAAAAGTATATAGTTACTGGCCAAGATAGAAGAAAGAAGGAACCCTAAGCGTACTTCGACAGAAACACGCTTAGGGCCTTGTCCAGGTATCCGATTTCTCATTTTTCTTTTATAAAGCACAGACCACAAAGCCTTGGCTTTGTGGTCTATTTTGGTGGAGATAAGCGGGATCGAACCGCTGACCTCTTGAATGCCATTCTGGTTTGATGGTGACTGAAAAGCCCAATTACATACGGGAGTTAGGCAAATCAACATAAAAACCTAAAAAACTGCAACATTGAGAAAGCCCCGATAACAGTCGGGTGTTCTGAAAATCAAATTTTGTTCTGAATTTGTTCTGGATGACGGGACGGATTGCCATTCCCCGCCGATAGATAAGTTTATTTGAGCGGCTATGTGAATAGCTGTTGAAATGAGCATATCTATTTATGGATGCTTCAAAAATGACATACGTGGTAGATGATGGGTACTATGCCGATTTGTAGAACAGGCAGAAGGGTTAGAAATGTGAAGCACCCCCGGTATATGGGTGGGTGTTCTCCCCTCCCTCTGTCCCGCTCCATGGCAAAGCAAAACCCCGGCGCTATGTCCGGGGCCGCTTGAGCTTATTCAAAATATGTGTACCCGCCTTTGTTTACCGCTGTCCCGTATGGCATATTCATTCGGATATCTCTGTTAAGTTCGGACATGGTTTTTTCAAATTGTTCGTCAAGGTTCAAACCTTGCGTTTGTCTGCGGTATTCGTCTTTCAATACCAGGCCAATTCCGGCAACGATTACGATAAGGAAAATTAGCAATACTTCCATGGTAGAATCGCCTTTTCATTTTGTGCGGCGATATTGTCAAGCCCTCGCCGCTGTGGGCTGATGCTATGGCCTTAGATGATTTCTGCCAGTGCTGCCCGGATTTTTACAATCCGCTTGTGTACGGCGGGGGCGCTGATGCCCACGACTGCGGCAAGCTCACGCTCTGTTTTCCGCTCCATCAGTCCGCTAATAATCTGGCGGTCGGTGCTGTCCCTACTGGTGATAAACCGCTGAAGGTCTACATTGAGAATGGCGGTGGCTTCCGTATCCGCTCCGCTGGCGGCGATGGTGCCGATATAGTCAGCTTCTTCCCCGTTCTGATTCTTGACCGTCCGCACACTGGCGG
>OFFY01001696.1_pt1 | contig 17408 bp, 16 predicted proteins | sample 1521481 | NCBI WGS metagenome assembly OFFY01 (sample SAMEA3504117, study PRJEB24116) | mouse gut metagenome | biome: mouse gut; feature: mouse-associated habitat; material: faeces | place: Denmark | collected 2011
ACGGCGACCACCGAGATCTACACTCTTTCCCTACACGACGCTCTTCCGATCTACTGAAGGAAACGGCCATCGGGGCGGAGCTGGGGGTCAGCAGGACTCCGGTAAGAGAAGCCCTGCGGCAGCTGGAGCTGGAAGGGCTGGTCCGTATCATCCCCAACCGGGGCGCTTTTGTCAATATGATTACGGCCAAGGACGTGCAGGATATCTATGTGATCCGCTCCATGCTGGAAGGGCTTTGCGCCAGATGGGCGACAGAGCACATCACAGAGGAGCAGCTGGGAGATCTGGAAGAGACGCTGTGTCTTTCCGAATACCATACCGGCAAAGGGAATTATGAAAAGCTGTATGAGCTGGACAGCCTGTTTCATGAACAGCTCTATAACGCTTCCAACAGCCGGATTTTAAATCATGTGCTGTCTGATTTTCATGATTATGTGAAGCGGGTCAGAAAGGCGACCATCGCATCCCGGGGACGGTCCGTCAAATCCACAGAAGAGCACCGGGCGATCTTTGAAGCGGTCCGGTCCCGGGATGCGGACCAGGCAGAGGAGCTGGCAAAAGAGCATGTGAGACACACCATTGAGAGCATACAAGGGTATGGACTGGAACGGATTTTGTAGCAGAAAAAGACAGAGAAAAGGAGACAAAAAGGCAGATGGATAAGATCAGGATGACCACTCCCTTAGTGGAGATGGACGGAGATGAGATGACAAGGATTCTCTGGAAAAAGATTAAGGAAGAGCTGATAGAGCCCTTTGTGGAACTGAGGACCGAGTATTATGATCTGGGGCTTGAGAACCGGGACCGGACGGATGACCAGGTGACGGTGGAATCGGCGAAGGCGACAAAAAAATATGGTGTTGCGGTAAAATGTGCCACCATCACCCCCAACGCAGCCCGGATGGAGGAGTATCACTTAAAGGAGATGTGGAAGAGTCCCAATGGTACAATCCGGGCAATTCTGGATGGTACGGTATTTCGGGCGCCGATCACTGTAAAGGGGATAGAACCCTATGTGCGCACTTGGAAAAAGCCCATCACGCTGGCCCGTCATGCATATGGGGATGTGTACAAAGCTTCGGAGCTTGTCATTCCGGGACCCGGAAAGGTGGAGCTTGTGTATCACGCAGAAGATGGCAGCAGCTTTTCGGAGCTGGTGCACGCGTTCCAGGGGCCGGGGATCGTGCAGGGAATGCATAATCTGGACCGTTCCATCGAAAGCTTTGCCAGGAGCTGTTTTCAGTATGCACTGGACATCCGGCAGGATCTGTGGTTTGCCGCAAAGGATACGATCTCCAAAAAATACGACCATCATTTTAAAGATGTCTTTGAAGAGATTTACGAAAAAGAATATCAGGCAAAATTTTCTGAGGCAGGACTTACTTATTTTTATACGCTGATCGACGATGCCATTGCCAGAGTCATCAAATCCGAAGGCGGATTTATCTGGGCATGCAAAAATTATGACGGCGATGTGATGAGTGATATGGTGGCTACGGCCTTTGGCTCCCTGGCCATGATGACTTCCGTGCTTGTGTCTCCCCAGGGATATTATGAGTTTGAGGCGGCACACGGAACCGTTCAGAGGCATTATTACCAGCATTTGGAGGGAAAAGAGACTTCCACAAATCCCATTGCCACGATCTTTGCCTGGACCGGAGCTTTCAAAAAAAGAGGGGAGCTGGATCAGCTGCCCGAACTGGTCCGGTTCGCAGAGCTTATGGAGCAGGCATCGCTTGAGACCATTGCGTCCGGAAAGATGACCAAAGATCTGGCTCTTATTACCTCGCTAAAAGATGTGACGGTGTTAAATTCCGGTGATTTTATCAAAGAGATTCGCATCCGGCTGGAAAAACTTATGGTTTCATAAGAATAAAAAGATACCCCTTCCCATATATTTGAACAAATGGTTACTGGCCACAGCAAGGCCGGTAACAACAAATATGGGAGGGGGTATTCTCATGGAAACAATTCAGACACAGAAAGAGTTTCATCTATACAATGATATCAAAGAGCGGACCGGCGGAGAGATTTACATCGGAGTGGTGGGGCCGGTACGGACCGGGAAATCCACGTTTATCAAACGGTTCATGGACCTTTTGGTTCTTCCCAACATGGAAGACGCCCACGAGCGGGAACGGGCGACCGATGAACTGCCCCAGTCGGCGGCAGGCAAGACCATCATGACTACCGAGCCGAAGTTTGTGCCCAAAGAGGCAGTGGAAGTCAAGGTGGGAGGAAAGATTCCGGTCCGGATCCGTCTGATCGACTGTGTGGGGTATATGGTGGAAGGTGCGACCGGACACCTGGAAAATGACATGGAACGGATGGTGAAGACACCCTGGTTCGGAGAGGAAGTTCCTTTTACCAAGGCGGCGGAACTTGGGACTCATAAAGTCATCCATGATCATTCCACCATTGGGATCGTGGTGACCTGCGACGGAAGTTTTGGAGAGATTCCGGTGCAGAATTATCAGGCGGCAGAGGAGCGTACCATCGAAGAACTGAAGAATCTGGGGAAACCTTTTGTGATTCTTTTAAACACCACAAGACCATACACGGAAGGGATCCGCAAACAGGCGGAAGAGATGTTCCGCAAGTACCAGATCCCGGTGCTTCCAGTCAACTGCGAGCAGCTGAAAAAAGAAGATATCACGATGATCTTAGAACAGGTACTTCTGGAATTTCCGCTGACGGAAGTGGAGTACCATATGCCCCGCTGGGTAGAGATGCTTCCAATCACACATCCGGTCAAACAGGAGATTGTCACGAAGGTCCGGGAGATGATGGAGGAATTTCATGTGCTTCGGGATATCGGAATGGCGAGTACAGACTGTGAGGGTCCGGCTATCAGCCGCATGAAACTGGACCGGGTGGCACTCAATACAGGGACTGCGGTCTATTCCATTGATATGGAAGAAAGCTGCTACTACCAGATGCTCAGCGAGCTGACCGGTATGGAACTGCAGGATGAATATGATCTGATGGAGCAGCTTCGGGAATTGTCTTCCATGCAAAAAGAGTATGGAAAAGTGATCAAAGCCATGGATGCGGTGCGGCAAAAAGGATATGGCATGGTGCTCCCGGAGAAAGACGAGATCACAATGGAAGATCCGGTCCTGATCCATCAGGGGGGCAAGTACGGGGTGAAACTTCGGTCGGTGTCCCCGTCGGTACATATGATCCGGGCCAATATTGAGACGGAGATTGCGCCGATCGTCGGCAATGAGGAGCAGGCAAAAGATCTGATCCAGTACATTCAGGACGGGAGAAAGCAGGAGGAAGGCATCTGGCAGATCAACATCTTCGGAAAGACCATCGAGGAGCTGGTGGAGGACGGAATCCGAAGTAAGCTGTATCAGATTGGAGAGGAAAGTCAGGTGAAACTGCAGGATACGATGCAGAAGATTGTGAATGACTCCAATGGAGGACTGGTGTGTATTATTATTTAGGGAGATGATGGGGTGGGTGAATGCGGGACGCCCGCCCCGGACAGGTAATCCTTCCGGACCCCGCTCGCGCTTAGTGAGGGGACACAGCGGTACTAAGTTCGTGCGGCGCGTGGCCGCTTGCACTCACGAAGTGCCGGTGCCCCTCCATGGGTCCTTCAGGAATGCCTGTCCGGGGCGGGCTGTTTTTCTGTGCATGACATCTGTTGAGCAATGTTGGATGTTAAAGAATAATGATTGTGAAAGAAGGGAATCACGAGACGCTGATGAGTTGAGCAATGTAAGATGTTAAATCATAACAGGGCTTTTGCGGGATGCAAATGGCTTTGGAAGGGTTGAGCAATGTAAGATGTTAAATCATAACAGGGGAGAGAGATAATTGTCTTGGGAAGAGGGAGTAAAAATTTAGTTGTATCCGGGAGGAAGTTGGGATAGAATGGGGGTGTAGAAAAGGAGGAACGCAGGATGAGGGTGACCTATGTTTATCACAGCAGTTTTGTGGTGGAACTTGAAAGAAGCGTGTTGATTTTTGACTATTATGGAGAAGGAAGACTTCCAGAGATATCCACGGAGAAGGAGATATATTTTCTGAACAGCCATGGGCATCCGGATCATTTTAAGAAGGAGATTCTGAAGCTTGGGGATCAGTATCCGGGGGCGCAGTATATTCTGTCGAGAGATATCCGGCTTTCCAAGGAGGAGAAGGGGGACTGGGTGCATCTGGTCAAAGCCCGGGAGGAGTATGGGATCGGGGAGCTTCGGATTCGCACTTTGAGGTCCACGGATTTGGGGGTGGCTTTTGTGGCGGAGACAGAAGGGAAGAGGATCTATCATGCCGGAGATCTGAACTGGTGGCACTGGGAAGGGGAGAGCAAGGCCTGGAACAACAATATGGCAGCCAATTATAAACAAGAAGTGGACAGGCTTTCCGGCCAGTCTGTGGATGTGGCATTTTTGCCGCTGGATCCCAGACTTTCGGATGCTTACAGCTGGGGAATGGGGTATTTTCTGGAAAAAGTAAAGGCGGATCATGTGTATCCCATGCACTGCTGGGACAAGTATGAGATCTGTGAACAGGTGAAAAAAGAACCGGGGTTCCAGGGATTATTCGGTCAGTATCATCCTCTTAAGCATCCGGGACAGGAGTGGGAAATATGTTAGTGAAAATTTATACAGACGGGGCAGCGAGAGGGAATCCGGATGGTCCCGGAGGCTACGGGACGATTCTGTCCTATGTGGACCCCAAAGGAGAAGAGCATATCCGGGAATTTTCCCAGGGATACAAAAAGACGACCAACAACCGGATGGAGCTGATGGCCGCCATCGTAGGGCTGGAGGCTTTGAACCGGCCCTGTCAAGTAGAGCTGTACTCGGATTCCAGGTATCTGGTGGATGCGTTTAACCAGCACTGGATTGATTCCTGGCTGAAAAAGAACTGGGTGAACAGTCAGAAAAAACCGGTGAAAAATCCGGATCTCTGGAAACGGCTTTTAAAGGCGAAAGCACCTCATCAGGTGACGTTCATCTGGGTGAAAGGCCATGACGGCCATCCCCAGAATGAACGATGTGATCAGCTGGCCACCACGGCAGCCGACGGAGATGGCCTTTTGGAGGACGTGGCAGCAGAGTAGTCATATTATTCCAGTTCCGGGCGGTCCGGATCCACAACTTTGGCGGCATCGATCAGATCCGAGACAGATTCCGGCCGCTTGATCATGGTGAAACCGTCCAGGTTGCAGCGAGTCTGACGGACATAGGTATCCTGGACGGACACGAAAGGTTTGGATGCCCAGACTCCGCAGAAAAAGCGGAAGCCCTCAGACTGCAGATACGTCAGCTTCTGACTGGGATAATCGATCTCCTCTCCGTAAGGATAGATGTAGAGGTCCGTATCCCCCAGAAGACTTGCAATCTCTGTCTTCCAGCGGGTGGTATCCTCCACCAAGGAATGATAGCTGATATCTGCCGTATGCCGGTGTCCGTATCCGTGGGAGGCAAAAAGCCATCCGGTCTCTTTTAAACGGGCGGCAACCGCGCGTACCGCCGCCTGATCTTCTTCCAGAGTGGGGCTTTCCGGATCGTTGACCCGGTAGCCAAGGGTCCCCTCATAGCCGGTGGCAGCGATGATGCCTTTGGCCCCTCTGAAAGAAAAATCCGGGTGTTCCCTGACGAACGTATCCAGAATCGGCATGACATCGTAGTCTCCGATATGTTCGGTGCCATCCGGATCGATATAAAGATTCTTTACTTCCCCATTTTCGTCCAGAACGAGTCTTTTGGGAAATCCATCTTCTTTCATATAATCATAATAGCTGACATCATCCACGGACAGAACCAGAGGAATCTTTCCTTCCGGCACCAGAGGCTGTGCGGCAGCCAGGGTGATCGTACCGTCTTCGGCAGTCTGTTCTGTGCACAGGTCGTGGATATCGATCAGTATGTAGTTGTTGGCATACAGTTGTTCCAGGATTGCCTGGAATTCTTTTGTGGTGGTCATCCAGTAGTTGTATCCGTTGGACATGTGATCTCCGTCAAAAGCCAGGCTGGTATCCACGATCAGAGAGTGAAAAAAGATATGGCGCACCGGCTGGTCATAAGGGACGAAAGATGCGAGTCCTTCTGTATAAGCCAGGACAGCAGCGGTCACTTCTTCATCCTGGGCGAATTCTTCCGGCACCTTCGAAAGGCACTCCAGAGCTTCTTCATAAAAATATCCTTTTGCCAGTTCTTCTGCTTCCGCCAGAAGCGGGACGACGGTTTCTTCCCTTCGCATCGCCGTCAGCTCTTCTTCGGTCGGTTCAGGTTCTTCTGCGGGCGCGGGGGGCGCTTCTGCAACCGTTTCCTTTGTGGCTGATGTCCCGCCCTGGCAGGCAGTTACACTGGCAGCAAGCACCAGTGTTATAAAAAATAACATTTTTTTGTATTTCATATATTTGACTCCTTAGTTTCTGATCGAAGTTTTGTTCGGGCTTTTTTCGCGCACCGGCTGAAGATCTGTGCCTGATCTTCTGGAAGTCTGTTCTTTGATCTGCGAACTGCCCGGACCTTTGTTGTAAAAATCATCATTCAAAACATGTTTTTATTTTAACACGATCCTTTGGAAAAGTGATTACATTTGTGTTACAAGATACGGAATACTTTCTTAAAAAAGATGGTTGTTTTTCGCAGAAAATATTGCGGATGCAAAGATCGTGTGATATGATGGATAGCGTGTATTGCATGTTGAAAACAGCCAAAGCCGGACAGAACCCGGATGGATCTGAAAGTGGGAAGCCTTTGGAAAGTCCATCATTCTTTGGGAGCTTAAAAGGCGGCAGCGGAACTATAATTTAGGAGGACGAAAGTGAAAGAATACGGTGTAAATGAGCTTCGGAGGATGTTTCTTGATTTTTTTGAGAGCAAGGATCATCTGAAGATGAAAAGCTTTTCTCTTGTTCCACACAATGATAAGAGTCTCTTGCTGATCAATTCCGGAATGGCTCCTTTGAAGCCATATTTTACAGGTGCGGAGATCCCGCCGAAAAGGAGGGTGACTACCTGCCAGAAGTGCATTCGTACCGGAGATATTGAAAATGTGGGCAAGACCGCCCGCCACGGCACTTTTTTTGAGATGCTGGGCAATTTTTCTTTTGGGGATTATTTTAAGAATGAGGCAATTGCCTGGTCCTGGGAATTTTTGACGGAGGTAGTGGGGCTGGACCCCGATCGTCTGTATCCGTCGGTTTATTTAGAGGACGAGGAGGCATATGAGATCTGGAATCAAAAGATCGGCATTCCTGCCGAGCGGATTTACCGCTTTGGCAAGGAAGATAATTTCTGGGAGCACGGGGCAGGCCCCTGCGGTCCCTGCTCGGAAGTGTATTATGACCGGGGAGAGGCTTACGGCTGTGGAAAACCCGACTGTCAGGTGGGGTGCGAGTGCGATCGCTATATGGAGATCTGGAACAACGTGTTCACCCAGTTTGACAACGACGGAAACAATCATTATACAGAGCTGACCCAGAAAAACATTGACACGGGCATGGGACTGGAGCGTCTGGCTGTAGCGGTGCAGAATGTGGATTCTATCTTTGATGTGGACACAGTCCGGGCACTGAGAGACAAGGTGTGTGAATATGCCCGCTGCGAATACAAAAAGGATGAGGAGAAGGATGTATCCATCCGCCTGATCACGGATCATATCCGTTCGGCGACTTTTATGATTTCGGATGGAATCATGCCGGAAAATGTGGGAAGAGGGTATGTGCTTCGCCGCCTGATCCGCCGTGCGGCCCGCCACGGCCGTCTTCTGGGCATCGAGGGCAAATTCCTGGCAAAGCTTTCGGAGACGGTTATAGAAGGTTCCAGAGACGGTTATCCGGAGCTGGAGGAGAAAAGAGAGTTTATTTTCAAAGTGCTGACCCAGGAGGAAGACAAGTTCAACAAGACCATCGACCAGGGGCTGGTGATTCTGGCAGAGATGGAAGATGCCATGAAAGCATCCGGACAGAAGACGCTGCCCGGAGCCGATGCGTTCAAATTGTATGATACCTACGGATTTCCGCTGGATCTGACCAGGGAGATCCTGGAGGAAAAGGGCTATGATATCGATGAAAAGGGATTTCAGGCCTGCATGGAGGAACAAAGAAGACAGGCGCAGGAGTCCCATGAAGTAACCAATTATATGGGAGCGGATGCCACGGTTTATGATGAGATTGATCCTTCGGTGACCACAGAATTTACCGGTTATGACAGTCTGGAGAACCAGTCAAAGATCACCGTGCTTACGACGGATGCAGAGCTTACCGAGGCACTGTCTGACGGACAGGTGGGGACAGTCTTTGTGGAGCAGACGCCGTTTTATGCGACCATGGGTGGCCAGCAGGGCGACAAAGGCGAGATTGTCTGCAAAGATGGAAAATTTGTTGTGGAAGATACGATCAAGCTCTTAGGGGGCAAAGTCGGCCATGTGGGCAGGATGACCGGGGGTATGATGAAGACCAAAGATGTGGTGACTCTGAAAGTCGATGCATCCGGCCGCAGCGCTACCTGTAAGAATCACAGTGCGACCCATCTGCTTCAGAAAGCGCTGAAACTGGTGCTTGGCAATCATGTGGAACAAAAAGGGTCTTTGGTGACGCCTGACCGTCTGCGCTTTGATTTTGCACACTTCCAGCCCATGACCCAGGAGGAGCTTCAGAAAGTGGAAGCCATGGTCAATGAAGAGATTCAGGCGGCGCTTCCGGTGGTGACAGAAATCATGGATTTAGAGGCGGCGAAAAAAAGCGGCGCCATGGCCCTGTTTGACGAAAAATATGCCGAGGATGTCCGGGTGGTATCCATGGGAGATTTCTCCAAAGAGCTCTGCGGCGGAACTCATGTGGCGAATACAGGAGTGATCACAGCCTTTAAGATTGTGTCCGAATCCGGAATTGCAGCCGGTGTGCGCCGGATCGAGGCACTGACCGGGGAAGGCGTATTTGCCTATTACAGGGAGCAGGAGGCAAAGCTTTCGGAGGCTGCAAAGATTCTGAAGACGACGCCCTTCTCCGTGACAGAGAAGATCAGCCACCTTCTTGCAGAGGTAAAGGCATTGCAAAGCGAGAATGAGGCTCTGAAGAGCAAGGCGGCAAAAGACGCTCTGGGCGATGTGATGGATCAGGTCCGGGAGGTCAAAGGAGTCAAAGTGCTGGCGTCAAAGATCGAAGGCGTGGATATGAACGGACTTCGGGAGCTGGGCGACCAGCTGAAAGAAAAGCTGGGCGAAGGCGTGGTTCTTCTGGCATCTGTGACAGACGGAAAAGTCAGTCTGATGGCAACCGCCACCGAAGGAGCAATCAAGGCGGGAGCACATGCAGGCAATTTGATTAAGGCAGTTGCATCCATTGTGGGTGGCGGCGGAGGCGGACGTCCCAATATGGCGCAGGCAGGAGGCAAGAATCCGGCGGGCGTCGATGAGGCGATTGCAAAAGCTGCAGAGGTAATAGAAAGTCAGATTCACTGACAAAAAAGTAAAAGGAGAGTGTTAAGATGACAAGAGCATTACAAGTATGGCTCTGGCTTGTGTTGGTATTCAATGCAATTGGAGGAGTGATGGCGATCGTGTCAGCACTGCTGATCCCGTTGATGTGGATCGTCGTAGTGGCAGAAGTTCTGGTGGTGGCGGGAGCATCCATGCTTTTATTCCCCAGAAAGAAGGTAGGTTTTTATCTGATCTGCGCAGGTGCGGCAGTGAGCCTTATCACCAACATTATTGTAGGCGGGAATATTGTGGGATCTGTGGTTTCCGCAGTGATTATGCCGCTGATCATCTGGCTTCTGATCAAGAATACCTGGTATGAGTTTAAATAAAATGGTTTAAATAAAAATTAAAAAAGATATTGACAAAAGATGTCGCACCCCATATAATGGATGCAGTGCAATAAAATACCCAGACAGTTGTATTTGGCACAATACACAACTGGAGGGAGGTTAGGTGTGATTCTATGTCAAATGTAGTCGTTAAAGAAAACGAAACTTTGGATAGCGCATTACGTCGTTTCAAGAGAAACTGTGCGAAAGCTGGTATTCAGCAGGAAATCCGCAAGAGAGAGCATTACGAGAAACCGAGCGTAAAACGCAAGAAAAAATCCGAAGCAGCTAGGAAGCGTAAATATAATTAAGATTGTGCTGTGATGCCTTGACTGTGAAGTCAAGGCATTTCTTAGATTACAGGGAGTATAAACGCAGGAATGGGAAACTTTTTCAGAGCGCTTTTGAACAATAAAATGCTGGTCTGCGGAGTCAGCGGCTGGGCAGTGGCACAGATTCTAAAGACCTGTATCTATGCCCTGGTCAACCATGAAATCCGCTGGGAACGCATGGTAGGAGACGGCGGCATGCCAAGCGGACATTCCGCGACGGTCAGTGCCATGGCGACTGCTTCCGGCATTCTGTACGGAATACAGTCTTTTGAGTTTGCCATTGCCAGTATGCTGGCAATCATTGTGATGCACGATGCCATGGGTGTGCGTATGGAGACCGGAAAACAGGGAAAAGTGTTAAATGAGATGATCGAATTTTTCCGGACAGAAGGATTTGTGGAAGCTTTTCGGAAAAATGATAAAATGTATGAATTCTGGGAAGCAAGTCTGAAGGAATTTGTGGGGCATACGCCTCTGCAGGTGGCAGCAGGATGTCTGCTTGGAATTTTGGTTGCCTGTCTGATGCTTTTTTAGTGATATCCTCAGTGGATAACAAGGATACACGCCCGGATTACTTTGATCGGGAGGAATATCTGGTGTACAAAAAGAAGATGTGGATCGGGACTGTCATGGCGATCGCATTGTTATCGGCTGGTCCCTGGAGTTATGTGCGGGCGAACCGGGATCCAAAGCCGCTTCTGTCGGAAAAACACGAATGCGTGTTCTCGATGAGTCAAAGAGACGGAAAACCGGTGGTGTCTGCTTCGGTTCAGTTTCGGGGAGGGGAACCGATCAGACTTGAGTGCTGGGAGCGGGACGAAGAACAGTGGCTGTTTCTTCCGGCGATCTATCGGGGGCAGGAGGTGTGCTTTGAAGAGCAGACGTTTGTCCTGGAAGAAGGACCGCTTCTATTAAAAAGCAAGTCCGGGGATCAGGTGCAGATACAGATTTTGTTCGGCTCAAAGATCCCCTCAGCGTGGCTGGAAACAGAATCAGGAGATCTTGAGAGTTTGAAAGAAGGAAAAGAACATCAGGAAGAAGGTGTTCTTTATTTTGTAGATGAAGATGGAATACTGGAGTATGGAGGAGATCTTAGGAAAGTAAAACTTCGGGGGAATTCCACGAGGCTTCAGCCTAAGACGCCTTTTCGCATCCGTCTGGATCAGGATGCGTCTTTGGCCGGACTGGGAAGTTCCAAGGATTATGTGCTGCTGGCGGAGTACGGCGATATTTCTCTGATGCAGAATAAGGCGGCCATGGAGCTTGCCAATCAAACGACGGATCAGTATGAGCCGGACGGGATCCATATCGACCTGTATGTGAACGGAGAATATATGGGAGTCTACCTGCTGGCGGAGGGGATCTTCATCGGGGAGAATCGTCTGGATCTTTTTGATCTGGAACAGAAGACCGAGCAGTCCAACTTGAATCCGCTGAAAGAGTGCCAGACATTTCAGGACCGGTCTTCAGAGGGTACGCTGGCAAAGGGGTATGAGATTTTGGAGAATCCGCCGGACATATCCGGAGGATACCTTTTGGAACTGGAATACCCATCCAGATACGAAGAGGAGGAAACGACGGGATTTCGAACCGGCAGGAACAAAACCATAGTGATTAAAGAGCCTGCTTTTGCGTCGAGAGAACAGGTGACCTATATACAGGATCAGTTTCAGAGGGCAGAGGACGCCATGTATGCAGAGGATTATATGGTGCCGGATACCGGGCTTAAGCTGGAAGATCTGGTGGATCTGGAGTCTCTCGTACATAAATACCTGGTGGATGAGATCTGCATGAACACGGATCCCTGGACCAGTCAGTTTCTGTATAAAGACCGGGGAGAAGAACCATTTCATTTTGGTCCTGCATGGGATTATGATATGGCGTTTGGCCACTATGATCCTGGATTTTCCCCGGAAGAATTTTATCTGAACGATCATATCTGGTACAAAGAAGTATATGAATATGCTGCCTTTCAGGAACTGATGCGGACGCAATATGAGTGCTGTTATCTGCCGGTGCTTCAGGAACTGACGGATACCAAGATTCCAGAATGGAAAATGCAGCTGCAAAATTCTGCCAGGATGAATTTTATAAGATGGGACATAGAAGAAATCTATGAAAGAAATGCGATCTTGTATACCGGAGATACCTTTGATGCGTGTGTGGATTCTCTGAGTGATTTTATAGAGCGGCGGACAGCGTATTTGTCTTCTGTATGGCTGGAAAAACCTTAGTATTCGTGTTCTGTCTGCATGATATCTGTTGAAACTCCAAAGAAGCAATGTTCATCAGGGAGGCGATGCGGCGGCATAACTGGCCGTCGACCACGCGGTCTGATGGAAATTCAGGGGAGGTTTGCCGGAATATCATGCAGACAGGATACGAAAGGATTTCCAGCCTTTTTATGCATATTTTCCAGATTTGCGGCTACACATGTATAAAGGAATTCTGAGGTGATATTTCTGAAAAAACTGTGTATATGGATGTTGATTCTGGTCTGTATGTTTCCGTCTGCGGCTGTCGCGGCTGAAGTGCCGAAGGAGCAGCCAAAAGAGGAGCGCCAGGAGCCTGCAGAGGAACCAAAGACCGCGGCGCATCAGGTGGCAGCAGAGGTGTCCGCGCCTCATGCCCTTCTGATGGAGGTGTCCACCGGGACGATTTTGATGGGGAAGGCGGAGGACGAAAAAATTCATCCGGCCAGTGTGACCAAGATTATGACGATGCTTCTGATCCTGGAAGCCATCGAAGACGGCAAAATCGCACTGTCCGACACGGTAACGGTCTCCGAATACGCCGCCTCCATGGGCGGTTCCCAGGTCTATCTGGAAGCTTTTGAGCAGCAGACGGTGGAGACGATGTTGAAATGCATTGCAGTTGCGAGTGCAAATGATGCATGTGTGGCATATAGACATAGTAGACAGTCAAATATCCCTGTAAAATGTACACTTTCCAATGATTAAAAACTGAAAACCGGGCATTTGAATAAGTCCATGATCAATTATATTCTAATAGTTGATGGTGGGCTTATTTTAGTGCCTGAAGGTTTGTGGCTATTTCTGCCACGCGTATATATAAAACCGTTGTATGAGGCGTATAGAGCGTCAGGAGGGCATTTTATTACATTCATCCATCTTTGTAATCACATTATCATATCCAGTAACCAAAGAGCCAATCCAGTAAAACTGTAATATTTTCAGAGTATTCACTCATAATATGTAAAAATGGTTGATTTTCCTCTGGGTATGTGATAAACTTCCAGGCAAAAAATAGTTACTGTTCACACTATGGCTAATCACTTCGCTGATTCGTCATGGACCAGTACCGTTATGGAGTCAAAGCATATGCCCTATAGCCGCAGGCGATTTCCAATGGGCATATGCGATTACGTTCACGGGGTACCTGTGAACAGTAAAAAAGTATGATGCATGAGAAGATATTATATGCGATAGTGTAAAATTTTCTTCGGGTGAAAAATAGATATAGAAAGGGAACCCCTTTTTGTGATAGAGTATAAGAGTCCAATCAAAACTCTCACAAAAGAAAGGAGTTCCCTATGCTTAACAGTATACTCTATTTTGAACAGTTCTGCATCAAAAACTTTGAAAAACTGGAAGATGAATTTCTGAAAAATCCAAAAAACTTTGCAGAGTACGTTTTTGGGCTCACCGACCTGTTATGTAAATTGGGCACCGAAATGCTCCGGGATTCTCTGGAAACTATGGACCGGATGCTGTGTGAAAGCGCTTTCCGTCGGAAGTCGTGGACCATAGAGGCACATCATACCAAAACCCTGGTTACCTCTCTGGGAGACGTCACCTTCCAAAAGACGCTCTTTCTCAACAAACAGACGAAACAACGCGCTTACCTCCTCGATCAGATCCTGGGACTGGAGCCAAAGCAACGGCTGACCGAAGACGCGGCTGCCCGGATGCTGGAAGAAGCCGTACAGACTTCTTACCGGCGCGGGGCACAGCAGGTCAGCCTGGGTACACAGGTCAGCCGCCAGACCGTGAAAAACAGAATTCATGCACTGAAATTTCCTCCGGCCACTCAGACATCCGAACCCAAAAAGAAGGTGGACTGGCTATATGTCGATGCGGATGAAGACCATGTGGCTTTGCAGTTCCGGGAAAAGAAAGGTGACCTTGTCAAAGCAGAAAATGGAGTAAAAAACAATGGCCTGATCGCAAAAATGGTCTGTGTTTACGAAGGGAAAGAGGAGGAGACGATTCCCAGCAGACGCAGAATCCTGACAAACCAGCATTATTTCTGCGGAGTAAACAGCGGAGAAGCAAACCTGCAGTTCTGGGATGATATTTACCGGTATCTGGAAAACAATTATGATCTGGATCAGGTGAAAAAGATCTGTCTGAATGCAGATGGGGGAAGCTGGATCCGAACGGGAGCCAGGCGACTCAAAGGTGTCACATATGTACTGGATGGATTTCATCTGGAGAAATATCTGATAAAGCTGGTGCCCCACCTGAGCCGGAAAGAGAGAACGGCCGTACTGGAAGAGTTTCGAAAAACAATCCGAAACCAGACCAAAAAGGATTTCCGGGAACTGGTGGAAAACCAGAAAAAAGGGATGCCCAAATGGAGGAAGCAGCGTCCTATATTCTGTCCAACTCGACAGCGGCGAAACTGCGTCTGAAGCATAAAAACGGAGTTCTGGGGAGCAGTACAGAAAGCCATGTAAGCCATGTCCTGTCTGCGAGGATGAGTTCGAGACCGATGGGATGGAGCCGTGAGGGGGCATCGAAGATGTCAGAACTGAGGGCGTATTATTATAATGGAGGAGACATGCTGGCCCTGGTGAGGTATCAGAAGAAGGCTGGCCCTGAGGAAAAGAAGGAAGAGGAAAAGATCCTGAGCAGTACGCAGATCCTAAGATCAGAGAAGAACCGCCATGGAGAACTGGGGAAATATCTGGAGAGCATCCACCACAGCATGTCGCTGCAAAATAAAAAGAAAGTGTATTTTGAGACACAGATCAGGGGACTGTAAAAACCGTTTCGGAAGCACAAGGGGGTAGTCTGCGCAAAAAAGGAAACGGTTGTGCAGGAAGAAGGAATGTAGTAAAGTATAAAAAACAGTCTGTAGTTCCTGTCTGTAAAAAGCATCTATGGTAAACTCTGGCCAGTCAAACCCGAAAGTAAAGTTACACTATCTATTATATGCTCAGTTGTTGAATTTCATGAACTGAGGTGGTATAATATAGATGAAGAGATAGAAAAGGAAGGAAAAGAGGTGGATATTATGTCAACAATAAAGCCGATACAGGCTACACCGGAGTTAAGTGGAAAAGATGCTGTAAATTTGTTGATCCAGACAAATAATAAACCGACAGAAAGTGCAATGAAAAAAAATCATATGTTGTGTAGTGTCCTTGCTAATATACGAAAAGTATGAGTTATTTGACTGAAAGTGATATAGTAGAGATCCAAAATAGTGTGAGATTATTATCAATTAGTGAAGTGGATGATGTCTCACATTATTTATTTGATAGTCATATAGAGGAATATAACGAGTTTTTGAAAATTGCTAAGAAATTTTATGATTTGAATATAAGCAAGACATTTTTACTTATACATAAAAAGACAAGTGAATTACTGGCTTATATGACACTTTCAGCAGATTCGATTAAATTGACAAATGAAGAAAAACAATTACATGATATAAGTAAGGTTCCATATGCTTCGATACCTGCATTGAAAGTCGGAGAACTGGCAGTAAATAAAGAAATGTCGGATACAGCAAAAAGAAAAGGATACGGATCATTTATGCTTGATATGGCAAGGGCGTTTGCTTTTAGTATGAATGAAATTGGAATAGCTTGTAGGTTCATTACAGTGGATGCAGATATTGAATATGAACTGAATACGCCTTGCTTTTATAAGAAAAATGGATTTGTGGAAAATTTGAGTAATAAGCGGAGAAATGCAACACACACGATAAGCATGAGGAAAGATATTTTTGAAGATAATTAGGGCATATCGGATGCAAAAGTCTGGTATGTCCTGTTTTTATACAATTTTCAGAGGGTATCCTCTATTATAGCAGGTACTTAAATATTTCAGATGGAAACATACCCCCCTCCCCTATAGACAATAAAGGCATATCAGGTGACATAATATCTGATATGTCTTATTTTTTTACACTGATATTAGATTTTAAAGAATTACAGGCATAGTTTTTTCCGTTAAAAGCACTGAGAACTTTTGGGGCAAAGGATCTGTTGGCATGTAAAACAGTGCCATCAATTAGGGTAATATCATTATTTTGGTTGTCTGTGATTTGGTTTTGCAAATGTATATCTGCTGATTGTCTATGTACTGCTGCATTGCATCCTGAAGTGCTGATTCTCCGTAGGTAGTAATGAAGGACTGGATATCAGTGAGAATGTTGGAGATTTGAGATTTGTTGGCCATGGGGTGGTTCCTTTTCTGGTAGGTATTTGTTGTTTCTTTTGTGTGATTTTGTAATATAAACGATTGAAGCGACGTTTTTTGACAGAAAACGGTATTTTTTTGGAGAAATTTACGGATGTGTTGTTTTAGATGCTAGATGCGGGGTTGGGGATTTGATGGGGAATCGAAAAGTGGTGTATAATATTACTCATGTATATTTGATATGACGATTTTGAGAATGAGAGACTTATTCAAGTTTTATAAAAGAGGTAAATATTTGTGGAAAGATTTAAAGAAGTACTTAAAGTTATTCTTTCTTTTATTTTGGGTATAGCATTATCTTATATCATTAAATTATTTACAGGAGTCGAACAATTTGTTTTTATTTTATGTATTATCATTATTGTGATTTTGCTTTCTATTATCGTTTTTCAGAAGTATAAGGAGAATAAAATAGTTAGAAACGCTGTAATTATTTTTCTTTTGAATGACGATAATGAATTGTTATTAGTGCATAATCACACGCATCGGATTTTATTGCCACCATGTAAAACAATGAAAACTTATGAAATGCCTCATCAAGCGGTAGAGAGAGTGGTTAAAAGTCAGGTTGGATTAACAAAAGATAAATATGAAATTGATGAAAGATTTCATAGAAAGACGAAGAATCTATTTAGAGTTTTAGACTTTCCAGCACCATATGCTACACAGCAAGAGTTTTCTACAAGGCAATCTAAAAGGATACGGTTTCATTATTCGTTTATATATGTTTATAAATTAAAAACAGATGTGGAAATTGATGAGACTTTAGATTATTTTCCAAGATTTTTTTCACTAGATGAGATTTATCAAGTTGAAGAAAAATTAAAACCATTTCAAGATATTAT
>OFFY01001700.1_pt1 | contig 17363 bp, 17 predicted proteins | sample 1521481 | NCBI WGS metagenome assembly OFFY01 (sample SAMEA3504117, study PRJEB24116) | mouse gut metagenome | biome: mouse gut; feature: mouse-associated habitat; material: faeces | place: Denmark | collected 2011
TGACGCTGCAAACAACACGGGCGCAGCCGTTAAGAGAAAAGAAGATATGCACAAAATGGCAGAAGCAAACAGGGCGTTTTCTCATTATCGCTTCTAGTCGGCTCTGCAGACTAATATAAGGAGGAAAAATCTTTGGCTGGAAGAGAATATCCGTTAGAGAGAACCAGAAACATTGGTATTATGGCTCATATTGATGCCGGTAAGACAACTCTGACAGAGCGTATCTTATACTATACCGGTGTTAATTATAAGATTGGCGATACTCACGAAGGTACTGCTACCATGGACTGGATGGAGCAGGAACAGGAAAGAGGCATCACAATCACGTCGGCTGCTACAACCTGCCACTGGACTCTGGAAGAAAACTGTAAGCCCAAAGAAGGCGCACTGGAGCATCGTATCAATATTATCGACACACCCGGACACGTTGACTTCACCGTTGAGGTGGAACGTTCCCTGCGTGTGCTTGACGGCGCTGTAGGCGTATTCTGCGCCAAGGGCGGTGTGGAACCTCAGTCGGAAAACGTATGGCGCCAGGCTGACACTTATAATGTACCCAGAATGGCTTTCATTAATAAGATGGACATTTTAGGCGCTGATTTCTACGGAGCAGTAGAGCAGATTAAGACCAGACTTGGTAAAAACGCAATCATTCTTCAACTGCCGATTGGCAAGGAGGATGAATTTAAAGGCATTATTGATTTGTTTGAAATGAAGGCATACATCTACAATGACGACAAGGGCGAAAACATTTCAATTGTAGACGTCCCTGAGGACATGGCAGATGACGCCGAGTTATACCGTTCCGAGCTTATCGAGAAAATCTGCGAATTGGACGACGATTTGATGATGAAGTATCTCGAGGGCGAGGAGCCCACTGTAGAAGAATTGAAAGCAGTACTCAGAAAAGCAACCTGCGAATGTACGGCAATCCCGGTATGCTGCGGTTCCGCATACAGAAACAAGGGCGTGCAGAAGCTCCTGGATGCGGTTCTTGAGTATATGCCGGCTCCTACAGACATCCCTGCAATCAAGGGAACTGATTTGGATGGCAACGAGGTTGAGAGACATGCGTCTGACGACGAGCCTTTTTCAGCTCTTGCATTCAAGATTATGGCTGACCCCTTTGTGGGTAAGCTTGCATTCTTCAGAGTTTATTCCGGTACAATGAATTCCGGTTCCTATGTACTGAATGCTACAAAAGATAAAAAAGAACGTGTGGGACGTATCCTGCAGATGCATGCGAACAAGAGAGCCGAGCTTGACAAAGTGTATTCCGGCGATATTGCCGCTGCTGTAGGGTTTAAGTTCACCACAACCGGCGATACTATTTGTGACGACCAGCATCCCGTTATTCTGGAGTCCATGGAATTCCCGGAGCCTGTTATCGAGCTGGCGATTGAGCCCAAGACAAAGGCAGGCCAGGGTAAGATGGGAGAGGCCCTTGCAAAGCTTGCAGAGGAAGACCCCACATTCCGTGCGCACAGCAACCCGGAAACAGGTCAGACCATCATTGCCGGTATGGGAGAGCTCCATCTGGAGATTATCGTGGACAGACTTCTGCGTGAGTTCAAGGTGGAAGCCAACGTAGGCGCGCCTCAGGTTGCCTATAAAGAAACCTTTACCAAGACCGTTGAAGTTGATTCCAAGTACGCAAGACAGTCCGGCGGTCGTGGACAGTACGGACACTGTAAAGTTAAATTCGAGCCTATGGACGCCAACGGTGAAGAACTGTTCAAGTTCGAATCCACAGTTGTGGGCGGCGCTATTCCCAAGGAATATATTCCCGCTGTCGGCGAAGGTATTGAGGAAGCCGCCAAATGCGGTATCCTTGGAGGATTCCCTGTGCTGGGCGTTCACGCTACGGTATTTGACGGTTCCTACCACGAGGTCGATTCATCCGAAATGGCCTTCCACATTGCCGGTTCCATGGCGTTCAAGGACGCTATGCACAAGGCGGACCCTGTTCTGCTCGAGCCTATCATGAAGGTTGAGGTTACGATGCCTGAGGAATATATGGGCGACGTTATCGGCGATGTGAACTCAAGACGAGGCCGTATCGAGGGCATGGAGGATATCGGAGGCGGCAAGATGGTGAAGGCTTTCGTACCCCTTTCCGAGATGTTCGGATATGCCACAGACCTTCGTTCCAGAACACAGGGACGCGGCAACTATTCCATGTTCTTTGAGAAATACGAGCCCGTACCCAAGAGCGTACAGGAAAAGGTTCTGGCGACCAGAACAAAATAATGATAGATTAAGCACAGATTCGGTAAGATTTATGCTTAAGGCGGAAGCGCCTGCGGAAATAGTGCTTGAAAATATCAGTAATTTTTAATATAATCAAAGATAGCCGATTATGTAACGAATAATTTTTCAAATTATTAAAGGAGGACTTTAAAAATGGCTAAAGCTAAGTTTGACAGAACGAAAACCCATTGTAATATCGGTACCATCGGTCACGTTGACCATGGTAAAACCACTTTGACAGCTGCAATCACAAAGGTACTTGCCGAGAGAGTTGCTGGTAACACAGCTACTGATTTCGATAATATCGATAAGGCTCCCGAAGAGAGAGAAAGAGGTATCACAATTTCCACCGCTCACGTTGAGTATTCAACAGAGAACAGACATTATGCGCACGTTGACTGCCCGGGACATGCCGACTACGTTAAGAACATGATTACCGGTGCTGCTCAGATGGACGGCGCTATCCTCGTTGTTGCCGCTACCGACGGTGTTATGGCTCAGACAAAGGAGCACATCCTTCTGTCCCGTCAGGTAGGCGTTCCTTATATCATCGTATTCCTGAACAAGTGCGATATGGTTGACGACGAAGAGTTAATCGAGCTGGTTGAGATGGAAGTAACAGAGCAGCTTGAAGAGTACGGCTTCACAGATTGCCCGATTATCAAGGGTTCCGCTCTGAAGGCTCTGGAAGACCCTAACAGCGAGTGGGGCGACAAGATTATGGAACTCATGAGCACAGTTGACGAGTATATCCCCGACCCTCAGAGAGAGACAGACAAGCCTTTCCTTATGCCTGTTGAGGACGTATTCACAATCACAGGCCGTGGTACAGTTGCTACCGGTAGAGTAGAGCGTGGTACACTTCACCTTAACGAAGAAGTTGAAATCGTTGGTATCAAAGAAGAGACACGTAAAACTGTTGTTACAGGTATCGAAATGTTCCGTAAGCTGCTTGATGAAGCTCAGGCCGGTGATAACATCGGTGCGCTGCTTCGTGGCGTTCAGAGAACTGAAATCGAAAGAGGACAGGTTCTTTCCAAACCCGGTTCAGTTACCTGCCACAAGAAATTTACAGCTCAGGTTTACGTTCTGACAAAAGATGAAGGCGGACGTCACACTCCTTTCTTCAACAACTACAGACCTCAGTTCTATTTCAGAACAACCGACGTTACCGGCGTTTGCAACCTGCCTGCAGGTACGGAAATGTGTATGCCTGGCGATAACGTAGAGATGACGATTGAACTGATTCATCCGATTGCTATGGAGCAGGGGTTGACTTTTGCTATTCGTGAGGGCGGACGTACAGTTGGTTCTGGTAGGGTTGCTACAATCATTGAGTAATTGAAAATTCATTGAATTTAAAGGACTTTCCGAGGTTTCTCGGAAAGTCCTTTTTTCGATGTTTGGTGGGATTGATTAGTCGTGATAACAGAATGATAACAAAAATTTGCTAATTCTAATAAAAAAGTTTGTTGCGTTATTCTTCAAGATTTTGAAGAATCTAACTTGAGCAATTCTCTATTTTTTTCTATATATTCCTTCCATATGGCTTCGCGGTCTTTCTGGTGTGTGTTCTCATATTTTTCGGTATATTCGTCATGGAGCGCCTTAAGCTGATCCATAAGTGGTGTGTCAGCAGGGAGTTTTCCTCTGCGGATGCGGGCGTACAGCCTGTTATATGCTTTCGTAAATTCCGTATGAATCGGATGGCTGAATAACTTTTCCTTGGAAGTATACTTCACGCGGAAATATCCATTACATAGTTTGCATTTTTTGATAACAAGTTCATCTTCAAGCAGTAGTCGAATGCCTATACATAAGAAATGCTTGAATGATGTGATGGGATATTTCCCGATTGCATTATCTGTAATAGGGCTAGAGGCATGATTTAGATACGCTATCCAATCTTGCGTATTGGAATAGGTATCTGCTCGGTAAGGAGTATCAGACAGAAAAGTATGAGCTTTGGCTCGAATTCCCCATCCCGATCCCTTGGGACATCAATCTGGAATTCCCCATACTGGCTCTTTACAGTTTTGGGGGAATGGCCGTTGCGTTTATTGGATGTGGGGGTATCGCCTTTGTGGTTCTTTTCATAACCAAGGGAGGCATCCAGTTCGGCCTCCATAAGCTCCTGCAGGACATCCTTGAAGCTGTCCCTTAGAAGGCTGTAGACATCAGCCACGCTGTTTAGGTTGTTATCTGCAATAATCTGTCAAATCTGCTGTTTTGTTGCCGGCATAAAAATCCTCCTTTTCGATAAGAACTGTCATATCTTGATTCTTACCAAAAAAGTGGTATTTTTTCCAAAGACACAAACTATTTTACACTACCCTTTCGTTAAGCGAAATTACCGACATCTTTTTCCTAATCTGTGTTGCAGAACCCGTTTTAACCGGACCCGCAGGAATCTCTTACAGGTCACGGAACTGCTCCGCCAAAAGCGGACACTCGTTTTTCCTATACCTGCAAGCCAATATTATGTGGTCGATAGCTTCCATCTTCCTGTCTGTAAGTTTGGGCGTGCCCGATTCTGCCGTTCCTTCCGTGCGGATGGTGCAAATTATGGGAAATGTCCTTCCAAAAAAGAAACTTATTATGGCTTCAAAGTCCATGCCCTGATCACTCTGGAAGGATATATCACAGCATTTGAGATCACGCCGGCTTCCATCGATGACCGGGAAGGTTTGTGTGATTTGGCTGAAAATCACCTGAATTTAGTGGCTCTCGGGGACAAGGGTTATACCGGGGAGCGGCTTTTGGAAGATATGCGCGCAAAAGGTATATGCCTTATGTCGTTGAAACCTTCCAGTTACAAAACAAACTGGACAAAGGAGAACCGGCAGTTGATCTTCCGCTTCCGGCGTAGGGTTGAAACGGTGTTTTCACAGCTCAGCAAGCAGATGAAAGCGAAAAGAGTGCTTGCTAAAAGTTTCCGAGGATTATGCACCTGCCTGCAAAACAAGATTTTAGGCCATAATCTGTGTATGGCATTCAACAGCATTTTTCGGGAAGCATGTGATATTGGAAAAATCAAACAACTGGTCTTCTAAAAATGGTCCTGCAAAATTAGACAGGGATTTTATGCGCTTTGCAGCCTTTTCAATAGTTCGATATTAAAGTAGCACAACGAGTTAACTTATAAGAAAGGTAGTGTCAAGTAATCTATGAAAAACTGAGCCAGAAAAATAGGCTCACCCGAACCTTGAAAACTGCAGATATTGGTGATTTAAGACCTTGGGGCGTTGCCCCAACCCCCACAAGGGACCAGTCCCTTGACCCATTTTCGGACTCTGCCCGAACCCGTCCTCGCCGGAAGGCAGGAAAAGGGCGCAGATGCCCCTTTTCTGCTTAACAGGATAATCCGTGAGCCTTATGTCAATAGACTTTCGCGGCATATCCTCACCGCCTGGCGACGGTTCCGGTATTCCACGGTTCTATTGACAACAGCTCCGCTCCGGTGTGGCAGTACCGTTTTTCTGCATATTCAGAATGGTCTGCTGGCCAAGGAAGATGAGAAGCTGCCACTTGCCCGGCATGTTGTCGGCGCCCTGCAGCATTTCCACCTTGTTAAGGACTTTGTAGTTATTGTGTTTATGTGGGCGCAGAAAGTTGTAGTAAGCGACCCAGAGTGCCAGGTTATAGTTGGCCCCGTCGATGTTGTCAAAGCCGTTTGTATGACGGTAAGAAGCCTTGTAGGTGCGGTTGAGCCGCTCGATCATCTGCTTAAACGGGCGGTGTTCTGTTGAGACGGCATCATCATTGGTAAGTCCGATGACCTGGGTGACTTTGAAGGCAAAGTCTTTGCCGAGCTTTTTTACGAATTCCATAGCGGCAAGGGGATAGGCGCTGTAGCCGTCAGCGATGAACTTGAACTTTTCAGGCAGCTTTGTAAGTCCCCGGAAAGCCATGCGCATAGCGAGGATGCAGGGGACGACGCCCCGGTTATCGGATACCTGATAGCCGATGATGGAGCGGGTTGCCGCATTCATGATGAGCCAGACATAGGTTTTGATGCTGCGGATTTTGATGTAGGTTTCATCAGCGGTGAACACATCCCCCTTTTCGTAAGGATATTGATCGACGAAAGGCTTGATGCAGACAGCGGCAGTCTTGCAGTAGTTGGCGATCTGCTGGTGTGAGATGCTGATATTGTACAGGTCTTTAAGAGCCAGTGAAGTTTTGCGCAGGGAGAGCCCGAGGTTGACATGCAGGGTCAGGCACAGGGACATGACATGTGCATTATGCTTACTGAATTTCAGGGAGGAAGCGTTCTTAGGCAAGGAGTTTAAGTCCATACGGAAGAAATCCATTGTGAATTCGCGGTAGATATAGTGGAGTTTATATTTATTTTTGCCATAATCCTCTCGAAGATCTTCCTTATCCACCTTTTTCAGGTTGTGGAGGTAGTAAGGGCATTTAGGATTCACGCATTTGTGAAGAATGAAGTGTTTGCGTTCTTTCTTTGGGACGAGGGCATTGCCACAGTGAGGACAGCGCAGTTTTACAGAGGAGAAGCGGCTTTCGGCGGGTGAGAACCTGGCGGCGCAGACCTTGCACAGGAGCTGCCCTTTGGAGCCGTTGTTTTTATAAAGGAAGGGCTTTGGGGCATCACAGCGTGGGCATGTGCAATCCTCCGGGATGTCACATTCAGAACGCCGGCTGACAGGGCGGATCTTCTTACCGTAGCGATTTTGGTAGTAAGGGAGGAGTTCCTTGTAAGTCCAGTCCTGCCGGAAGTCGGTGACCAAGGGGAGTTCGTCAATCTTGAATTTCTGATATTTTGGGGAATGGGAATCATCAAAAGCCCACTGTTTAAGAGGGACATATCTGCAGATAAAATTGATCAGCCAGCAGTTTTGCTGGTAAAGAGATTGAATCAGAGAGAGTAAATAGGGAATAATATCCATAAGCAATGATCTTCCTTTCAGTGTTTGTGGGTTGGTAATAGTATTTACACAAAAAAGGGAGGTCATTGCTTTTTCTTATAAAAAAGTGATGTAATCCTTGAAAATATAAGGTTTGTAATAAAAAACATAGGGGTAGATTTGACACTACCTTTAGCATGAAGGAGGAATGTGATATGAAGTATATGATTAAGGATAATCAGGCAGGATTTGTGTTAAAGGACGGCGTATTTCAGAAAATGATTACATCCGGTACATATCATTTTTCTAAAATGCTGGGCTACAGTGTTGAAATCGAGGAAATGTCCGGCGAGGTCGATTACATGGAAGTACCGTATCAGGTATTGGCAGGAGATTCTGCATTCCTTGGGGCAACCTTGCACGCGGAGATCCCGGACGGCTCGGTAGGGTTTATTTACATAAACGGAAAATTAACGTCATTTGCTAATAGGAAGGAATATACATTCTGGAATGTATTTGACAAGTATGAGATAAAGATTGTCTCTATGGCGGAGACGGAGATTGGAGAGGATGTTTCAAAGCAGATGCTGTCATTGGTTCCTATGAATCTTTATACGGAGATGTCCGTAGGAGAGGGGGAGACGGGGCTTGTGTATTATGACAATGTACTCCAGAAATCAGCTTCAAAGGGGGTGTACCGTTTCTGGAACTATGCCCGCAGCGTGACATATCGCGTATTCGATCTGCGGCAGCAGGAGCTTGATATCGTGGGGCAGGAGATTCTTACCAGAGACAAGATTGGTATCCGTATGAACGTGTCCTGTATGTATAAGATTCGCGATGCCGTAGAATTTGCGGCAACAGTCTCGGAGCTGAAAAGACCGCTCTACTCGGCGGTGCAGTTAGTTATCCGGGAGATTGTGGGGAATTATAAGCTGGATGAGCTTCTGGAGTCGAAAGAACAGATTTCTAAGGAAATCTATAAGGCTTTAAAGGCGCGGGAGACGATGTTCTGTGTGAATTTCCTGACGACCGGGATTAAGGATATCATACTGCCAGGGGAGATTCGGCAGATTATGAACTCCGTCCTTGTGACGGCGCAGGCAAATGTGATTTCACGGAGAGAAGAGGTTGCTTCTACCCGGTCGCTGCTCAATACGGCGAAGCTGATGGATGAGAATAAGACGCTTTATAAGCTGAAGGAGCTGGAGTATCTGGAGCGGATCTGCGAGAAGGTCGGGGAGATATCGGTGAATGGGAATATGGGGATTGTGGAACAGTTAGGGAAGATGATTGGGGCAGGGGCTTGATTGTTTATAACGGTTCTTTGGGGGTGGCGCATATCTTGCGGTGTAAAGCAAGGTTATGCGCCAATAAAGATATATGCGGAAAATATAAATTGTGACGGCAGTCAATGAGTGATATAATAATGGCAGAGAAAATCTTGAATTAGGGAGGAACCGTAGATATGGATGTTGGGGCAATAGATATATTATCGATATTATATAACAATGTCATAAATTGTGATAAAACGGCAGCCGAATTAAATAGAACAGATAATATTTTTAATGATTTTTTAAAAGAAGCGGCGATTGAGGATGTCAAAACAGATATATATAATAAATTTAACATCAAAGTAAATGTATCGGATAGTAAAGACGAATGTACCATTCCTTGTGAAGTCTTATATAGAATGAATAGCGATACTGTATTGAGAGAAAAGGTATATACGGTATTGGCTGATTATAAAAATACGAAGAGTACGCTAGCCGGTTTTTATCCTCCGGTAAAAAAGTATACACTTGCATTTGACGGACAGGGAAACGTGCTTTCATACATTCTGGAACCGGATATGGAGAGATTAGAAGAGGATTATGGTAAATCAAGTGAGAAAAATTATAGATTTAACAGAGTCTCTTTAGAAACTTGTAATTATAATGAGATAATCAACCATCTTCTTTACGGTTCGTATCAGGGGTGCGAGACACAGTGTTCCATGATGGCGGCAGATTTTCTGAAAAAGTTACGGCTGACAGATGTAAATTAAAAATGTATGTAGAGATGACTATGGAAAGGGGGATATCCTGTGGGAAACTACGTGAACACTGGTAATGCAGGCTTTGCCGCCGCTGTCCGTGACACTTATGTAGATAAAACGGAATTGATTTCATTTATCAACAGTACGTTGGGAACGAAACGAAAACTTACCTGTGTCAGCAGACCGCGCCGTTTTGGTAAATCCTATGCCGCTCAAATGTTGTGTGCTTATTATGATAAAAGCTGTGATTCTGGAAGTTTGTTTGCAGGTTATAAGATTGCAAAGGACTGTTCCTATAAAGAACATTTGAACCGGCATGATGTGATTTACCTTGATATTACATGGTTTATTTCTATAACAGAGAATATCAGGGATACAGTGTCAAATCTACAGGCGAAAGTAGTGGAAGAGCTTCGGGAACTCTGCACTGATGTAAAACAGGAACAGACATTGCCGGAAACCATTGCCAGGATTCATGAAGCGACCGGAAAACGATTTATTATCATCATTGATGAATGGGATGCGTTATTCCGTGAGGCGAGGGATGACCATAGGTTACACGAACAGTATATCCAGCTTTTGCGAGGTCTGTTCAAAAGCAGCGGCCATACAGACAAGATGATAGAAGCAGCCTATATGACGGGAATCCTGCCGATTAAAAAATACGGTACGCAGTCGGCAATGACCGATTTTAGGGAATATACCATGATCCAGCCGGAACCATTGGAGGAATATATGGGATTTACGGAGGATGAAGTCCATAGATTATGCCAGAAATCAGACTTGGGATTTTCTGCAATATGTGAGTGGTATGATGGGTATGTACTGGGAGATAATACGCACGTTTACAGTCCAAAATCGGTCATGGATGCATTGGCAAGAAACAGGATAGGGAACTATTGGACGCAGTCCGAAACGTATGAATCATTGAAGATTTATATTGACTTGGATGAAGATGGTCTGAAAGAGGCGATTGTTCAGATGCTTGGAGGAGCGCACCTGAAGATAGATACGGGAACATTCCAGAATGATATGACTTCGATAAAAAGGAAGGATGATGTCCTTACGCTGTTGGTGCATTTGGGTTATCTTGCGTATGATGCCAATGAAAAGCGTGTTTTTATTCCAAATGAAGAAGTCAGACAGGAGTTTGTACGTGCCGTATCGACTGGCAGGCATCAGGAAATTGGGAAGTTGATAAGGAATTCCGATTTCCTTCTGGAACAGACGTTAAGTATGGATGAAGAAGCAGTTGCGGCAGCGATTGAGGAGGCACACAGTGCGGGGACAGCGCCTGTTTTCTACAATAATGAACAGGCTTTGAGGAGTACAATACGATTTGCGTATATCAGTTGTATGGATGAATATATGAAAGTGGAAGAACTGGCGTCAGGGATTGGTTATGCGGATGTAGTCTATATTCCGAAAAAGGGATCTTCTTTGCCTGTACTTTTGATTGAATTAAAATGGAATAAGACGAAGGATGGTGCGATTCAACAGATTAAAAAGAATAATTATCCGCAAGTTTTTCGAGACTATGGAGGGAATGTGCTTTTGGTTGGAATTTCTTATGATACTAAGAATAAAAAGCATACTTGCAGGATAGAAAAGTGGACGGAAGAGATTTAGTATTTCAGAGATATCACCAGTCAGTCTGAGAGAAGGCAAGAGAATTTTTTGAGTTGCCCGGTATTGGCTTTTACAATACCGGGTAATCCGACGTTCTTATCTTTATACCGTACATGCAAATAATTATCTGTTTTCACGGATAACCTCCTCAATATTCTTATAAGGCACTTGCCGGAACATATTCTTGATTTCGTCCGTACATTCAAGTGCAATCGCAATCTTTGTCAGAGACAATAATGAGATTTTCCCGGTAGCTTCAAATCGTTTCACAGAGCCAAAACTGACGCCGCTCATCTCGCTCAATCTCTCCTGTGATGATTGTCCAGACTATTTTGCTTTCAACGATGAATACATGGCAACGCTCAGGATAATAGCTCCGCCCACCAGTTCCCGTATACTGGGAATTTCTCCAAGGAACAACAGCGCATAGACAATTCCATAAACGGTCTCCATTCCGGATACAATCCCGGCGGTCTGAGCTTTCACACTTTTCTGGTGCGAAAGCCGTACAGACAAATCCCACGAAGGCGACTCCCGCGAAATCCTGCGCCCTCCATGTTGTGTCTACAAGAAACAGCGCCGGAAGCAGCACGATGGCGGCAGACCCCTGTTCGTAGAGACAGATGGTGCGGGCGGCATACCGGGCTGAAAAATATCGGTTTGCCAGCGTCAGGACCGCATAGGTAAGGCTGCATATCATCCCCCAGATAATACCGATGGTGGTATGGTTCGCCATAGAAAATTCTGGTATGGTAATGAGTACGCCGATGAACAGAATCACCGCACTGATAATGCTCTGCCTTCGTATCTTTTCATGGAATACGACTGGTTCTAGGAATGTCAGGAACAGTGGGAATGTGGAGAATGTGATTGTCCCGATTGCCACTGTTGACACTTGGATGGACTGGAAGAAGGTCGTCCAATGGGCAGCCATGACTGCGCCTGTGAGAATAATCAGAAAGACGTCTTTTTTGGAATCAAGCCGCAATCTATCCTTTTTTACAAGTGCGATTACCAGCAGTAATGCAGAAGAGCATACGACTCTTCCAAGGGCTACCATGACTGCGGATACTTCTACGAACTGTGCGACAACGCCTGCAAGCCCGAAGAGCATTACGGCGATATGCAGGTATAGGATATTTTTGTTAAAATGTGTTTGTGTGTCCATTGCCTGGGTTCTCTCCTTTGTCTGCTAAACAAATGCTTCTATCAGCAGTTTGTCTTTGTATGGAGTTTCTGTAACTCCAATCTCTTTCTCTTTATTAAAATTGAAGGTAAGCATATACCCTGTCTTTAAATGATGATGCTCCAGATAACGAGCCAACTGCGCTTCCCCTTCCTGATGCCTTGAAGCGCCGCGCCAGAGCTTGGTTTTTACAATAAATTGTTCCCCGCCGTAATCAATAATCAAGTCGGTACGCTCCCGGTTTCTGGTTTCTGCTTCTATATAACAATTCCCGGTTCCGTTGATAATTGGTTTCAAGAACAGCATGAAATAACGCCGCCCGTCATCTTCATAGAACTTCTGTCCACGGTCGCCGTAAAGGGAATCAAAATGCTCTACAAATCGTTCTAACACGAATCGCATATTTAAACGCCCATTCTCAATAAATCTTGCCTTATCTTTTAATGCGGCATCATAGATTTCCTCCTGTTGCATAGAGGGGACTGCAAGGAAGAAATTATACAGTAAGGTCTCGAAGATTCTGTTGGCGATCAGAACCTGGCTCTTTGAAACCTTTACAAAACCGAACATAAGCGCGGCTTCAATCGGACGAACACCGATTACATACGCAATTTCTTTTCCTGTAAACAACAGGTCGCGGAGCATGTGTTCCAGATCAGGGTAATCCTCCAGTTTATTAATGAGGGAATCAAATAACGTGTTTGATTCCGTAAGCAATATGCGGACTGCATCTAAGAAGCCTGTCTTTGTCCATGTAGATTTTGAGGAGTCTCCTTTTACAGTAATCCTCTCGTCCATAAGTTTACAGAGGCGGGAAACCAGGAATGGATAGCCGGAAGTATAATCATAGAGAAGCCCGGATATCTCCGGAATATTCATGCCTGTATGGTGGTCGCATTCGTAATCTTCAAGCATTCCCGCAATCTCTCCGGCAGAAAAGCTCATATCGATGAGAAAATCCGCAGCAATGTTCCAGGGACTGTTATTCTTGTGTGCCTCGTCCGGACGGAGCTTATGACGGATGTTTCTGATATCGTAAACACCGGCAAGAATCACAGACTGGAAGGTAGGTTTTATATCTCTGTTCATGTAATAGCCCCGAAGCTGTGCAAGGAAATCCATAAATACCGTGTTATTTGTAGCACTGTCAACTTCGTCAATCATCAGGACAACTGGTCTGTCAGATGTGCCGCACCATTGGCTTAAAATCTTGAATAGCGCCGAGAGGGTGGTATTGTTCAAAGATTTCCCGGCAGACATGGACAGCTTCTCTTCAATATCCTTGGGGATATCCGGCACGCAGTCCAGTAGTTCATTAGAAAAAGCGGATGTAAAAGCCATTTCATTTTCAAAATCCCCATGGCTCATCATCTGGAAATCCAGGCTGATTACCAGATATTCGTCTGCCAGGAAGCGTGCAAGCGCCCTAAGGGTTGTGGTCTTACCGTACTGGCGGGCGCGGTTTATTGTAAAATATTCTCCCTGGTCAATCATCTTTTTGATTGCATTCAGCTTTGGCTGAATATTGACCATATAGTGATAATTTGGTTTGCAGTCGCCATTGATATTGAAGAATCTGCTCATTTTTTGCACCATACCTCTCTGAACAGTTATGAAATACGGTTTAATACTATCATGTGATGGTGGAAATAGCAAGTGGATAGGAAGCAGATTTAGCAGCGCATTATATGATCCGCAGGATAAGATTTATGCAGTTTAACTAAAAAGTCGGTATAGAAATGTTAAGAAAACGTGCAGAACTGCAAGATAAAAGCGGTGGTATTTTCTGTCTTCCCGCCGTATACTTGTTTTACAACAAAACAAGAGAGGAGAACCATATGAACTTAGGTAACAGTTTATTCCATGCACGGAAAAAATGCGGGCTTTCACAGGAAGAGGTAGCACAGCGGTTAGGAGTGAGCAGACAGACCGTTTCCAAATGGGAGACAGATGAGACGCTTCCGGATATCCGCCAGTCCAAGAAGATGGCGTTACTTTACAACCTGTCACTGGACGAATTGATTGATTTTGATATTGACATCAGGGAAATTCAGGAGGCAATCCAGCGGACGAGCCAGGAAACCGAGGAGAAAATCGACTGGACAAGCGCATGGGGAAAGAAGTACCCCATCTTGCTTAGCTATCAGAAGGAAGTCAATACGCCTAATTACGAGGTGCGCCTTGGTGTGATGATAGACGAACTAAAAGCGGAGTATGGATATTCAGAAATGGATGCATTTCTGGTGTTGAAAGATATTCTGGCGAAGGTATGGAAGGAGCGGAAAGCCGGAGGAAAATGATGGAATGCCCATGTTATTACCTCTTGCTTTATAAAAATACATTATATTAAGTTATCGTTCCGCAGATACCCGTCGATATATTATATATGTATCATATGGATTATGTTCTGGCAGAGACAGATTTTGATAGAAGGAGGTCGTAACTATGAGCCAATGTACCTGTTTTCATGGCATCGGATATCAGCCGCTCACGCCGTGGATGGATAAGATTTCTTCCGCACAGATGGAACAGATTCGGAAGAATTTCCCATCTGTGAAACCGATGAATGATACGCCGCTTGCGCTCCCCAAAGACACGTCTGTTGCTGCGCCGTCCAAGCCGTCTCCGGTAGTGATTGAGTATGGACCGGTGAGACCGGTTCATACAGGGTATGCAAGGATTGACAATGCGATTACAGATGCTTTGAGAGGCAAGAGCCAGGAGTTGAAAGACAGCGTCTATGATATTATACGGAGTGATTTCCTCCCCAACAATGTACATGGGGTGGAGGAGACGGACCGGCTGGCGCGGATTAGTTTGGGCGTCGAGAAGGCGGAGTATCTTGCGAATCAGTTCATGGATGAGCGCTCAAGAGGTTCTTTTATGGATGCCATGCGTTCCATTGCCAGAATCGGCATGGAAGGCAAGCGGGTTGGCTCCTGTAAGATGGAGTATCAGGTAAAGCATGCAATCGGTCTGGATGGAAATGGTTATGTACATGAGGACAGCAGGGGAGAGGTCAGATATGCAATGGAAATGTACGATACTGAGTCGTATGCAGAGTATCAGAAGATGCTGAACGCTTCCGGAGAGGATACGGGGGAATCGGCGATGTTTTTGATGCGTTGGATGCTTAAAAATATTGACCTTGTTGTTGCGGGCAGGCCGGGATACCAAAAGTATCAGGATGAGCAGTATGAAAAATTATATCAGGTAAAGCTGGACCGTACATTTTCCGGGACGGATAAAAGCAGTAAGGATAGTTTCCTTTCCTCCATCAAGGAAAAGTTAAATGCAAACCGGAATTTGCAGATTGATATGTTCATGGAGCAGATTTCGCAGATGGCGAAGGCGCCGGGCGGATATCTGCTTGGCAGGAGAATGGTTCTGACGGGACGGGCATAGATTAGGAAATAAAAGGTATTGCTGACAATCCCCCTCTTTCTTGACAAGAAGGAGGGGGATTGTTAGACTTATATTATAAAGTGCGGCGTCTGTTTTTGCAGATATATGGTGAAGAAGATGAACGATAGCAGGATTTCTAAAAAAGATAATATAAAGCTGGCGGTCAGTATCGTGTTATGGATATCTGCGCTGGTTTTAAGTGCGGCGGCAAGGCTTTTGAGCAGTTTTGCCCAGTGGTACAGTACACATATCTACCCGCTGTGGGTAGGGAGCATTGGCAGGCTGATGGGATATTTCCCATTTTCCGTGTCGGAAATGTTGTTGTACCTCTTGCTGATAGGGGCAGTCATATGGATAGCCGGGAGAATTGTAAGAAAGACAGGCAGGAGAAGCCTGTACAGTGGGTTTCTGGATTTGTTCCTGCTGGCGGCAGTCCTGTGTTTCCTCTACGTGGTAAATTGTGGAATCAATTATCAGCGCGAATCATTTTCAAGCAGTTCAGGGATTCGGACAGAGGAATATTCTTCTGAAGAATTAGAGGAGGCGTGCATTTGGCTTACCGGTGAAATCGCCGGTTTAAGCGGCAAAGTAGAGCGGGGCGAGGATGGCGGTATGGAGCTTAACATCCCGGCAGAAGAAAATGCAGTGAAGGCGATGAAGGGACTTTCCCAAGAGTATCCGGAGCTTACCGGATATTTCCCAAAGCCTAAGGAGCTGGTAAATTCATGTATTCTTTCAATCCAGAATCTAACAGGAGTCTATTCACCCTTTACAATTGAGGCAAATTATAACGGGGATGTGCAGGACTATGTGATTCCGTTTACTGCATGCCACGAGTTGTCCCATCTGCGGGGATTTATGCAGGAGCAGGAGGCGAATTTTATCGCTTTTCTGGCTTGCAGTAAATCGGGGGAAGATGCATTTGCATACAGCGGGTATCTGTCGGGTTGGATACAGTGCATGAATGTGTTGTATAAGACGGATTACGATGCATGGAAGGAGGTGCGGGGGACTCTGCCGCCGGAGGCGGAGGCTGACCTTAGGCTGAACCGGGAATTTTGGGCAAAATATGACGGCGCTATAGCGGAAGTCTCGAATAAGGTCAATGATACATATTTGAAAGCAAATGGACAGAAAGATGGCGTGAAGAGCTATAACCGTATGGTGGATTTGATTGTGGCTTATTACCATAGTGAAGTTAGATAATGTGGTCAATCAGGTTTGAATTGTGAGAAGGAGGAAGAAGATGAGTAACGAAAATTTAGTAAAAGAAAGGTCATGTATTGACTGTGCCGTAAAGAACTGTGATAAGATGGATAAATCTTATCCCGAATTCTGTCTGACTACGAACATGAATCCAGAGGTGTATCAGGAGGCAATGGCGTGTTATGAAGAGGAAGAGAACCATAAGACGATGGTTGCCGCGGCAGAAGTGGAGTATGAGCATTACTGCCAATACACGAGAGTTGAGGAAATCATGGAATTTGCCCGGAAGATTGGGGCGAAGAAGATTGGAATCGCGACCTGCGTGGGGCTTCTGAAGGAGAGCCGTACATTGGCGTCTATTATGAGAAACCACGGGTTTGAGGTCTTTGGAATTGCGTGTAAGGCGGGGGCGACGCCGAAATCTTCTGTCGGGATTCCAAAAGAATGCAATGGAATCGGGCTTAATATGTGCAATCCAATCCTGCAGGCAAAGATGCTGAACCATGCGAAGACAGACCTCAACGTAGTTGTGGGACTGTGCGTGGGCCATGACAGCCTGTTCTACAAGTATTCGGAGGCGCTGACTACGACGGCTGTGACCAAGGACCGTGTGCTGGGGCATAATCCGGCGGCGGCGCTTTATATGGCGGATACCTATTATAAGAAGTTGAAGGAGTAAATAAAATATTTTAAAGGCGGGTGGTAGGAATGGGAGGGGCTTTGTATTCTGCAAAAGCATACCTATTCGGGCATCCCGTAATTCATGCCCTTGGGTATCCCT
>OFFY01001703.1_pt1 | contig 17346 bp, 9 predicted proteins | sample 1521481 | NCBI WGS metagenome assembly OFFY01 (sample SAMEA3504117, study PRJEB24116) | mouse gut metagenome | biome: mouse gut; feature: mouse-associated habitat; material: faeces | place: Denmark | collected 2011
AGCAGGACAGAGAGGGCGAGCAGGATTGCTTTGAGAATCTTTTTCTTGGACAATGCAGATCACTCCATTTCCTATTGATGTCATTGATAGAATATATCGTTGAGGGCGAACACCATACGATGAAAACAAGGACACCCAACACAGGCGTCCTTGTGATCCATGTATCCAATTCTACAGCTTTACCTTTTCCCATGCTCAGAGGTCGAGCTATCTCCCAACGCTTGCTTCTGGAATCTCTCAAACGTCTGGTAGCCGTTCGCTTTGCACTGAGGACAGGGATTGACTACCGTATGTACCAGCCCCAACTTGTAGGGACACTTATCGCAAGGGGGCTTTATCTGGTGGAACAAATCATTCAGTTTCAAGTTCAATGCCTCCCAATTCATATTGTATACAAATGACAAGAGGGCAGCCGAAGCCACCCTCTTGAAACCCGACAGATCATCCTTCGTACCCTTTGGGATACTTGATGTCCAGCAGCGGGCGGTCATTGGGACTTGTGATCTTCACAGCCATGATAGCCTTGTGACAGGCCATGAGCTGATTTCGGATCATCTCCAGGTGCGCTTTGCTCTGCGGGACGATGTACTTCTTGGAGCTGACCTCCAGTAATTCGAGATACCAGAGACTCTACTGTGAAATCATTATGGAAGTCGCAACGCTATTTACGTCAGGTAACGTAATCTCAACAGGAAGTCTGTTAATGACATATCGCATAGCATAGTATTCGGTTCCTTCCAGTTCATCAGATACTGTCTCTTCACTTTCAGGCGTACCGAGCAGGTCAATCAGCTTTGCACGGGTCATATCTAGCGTGACACCATTGACTTCAATCGCTTCGGCAGCTCCTGTAATCCAGCCAATTCTATCGCTTTGATAGTCGATTATGAATGAGATTCCACCATCAAGCCCTACATTATATCCAAAGTATTCCCCGCCATTATATAGGCTCTCATCAATTATAGTCCCGTAATCAGGCCAGCCAAATACATCATACGCAGTATCCGCTGGGCCACCAATCCAGTCAGTGAGGGAAGTTCCTCTAAAGGTTAGATCGTTGGCTATACTTCCTTCGGGTAATACAGAGGGGATGTCGTCTCCACTTGTGCCATTCCCAGGTCTGATAACATAGGAAAGCACGACCTTACCACCACCATCATTGATATTGAGAACCAAGGATTTATCTGATTCCATTATGCTGCTTGGAACCTCAAATATGATAGCTCCCTCTGTAGGTGCAGTTAAAGGAGCAATACTTATTAAAGGATCACCAACTGTGCTATGGCTTCGGAACTCATATGTGCCATCATAGACAACTGTATTCCAAGCTGTAATTAGATCACCGTTCTCTGTACCAATGTTTTTCACTGTAATATCAGCCCACAGGAAAACATTGCCCTCATCAGGGTAAATGTAGCCTTCCAGCAATGTATTGTCAAGTTTGTCTGTAAAGGCAGCGTAGTTCAGGGTCACTTCAATATTCCCAAACTCGTTATCATAGGACTGTGCTTCACCAATCGTTATCTTGTCCGATATGAAGTCAGGCTCGTCCCGGGAATCTAATCCCTTTGATGAAGAATCGCCACCGGATGCTGAATCACCATAGATGGTTTCAAGGAGGCCCCAGAAGACAAGATTGTTTTGCGGAGTACCGTCAACTTCACAGGCGTTGTACTGGAATGAGCCTTCCTTCTCATCTACAATGATAAACTGTACTGCAAGCTCTGCTTCTTCACCAAAATAGAGCGCCCCACCTTTAACATTGACGAATCGAACATTGTCATCTGACAGGCCCGACTCCCATTTGGGATCACTCAGGAAACCATCAAATGCCTCACCTACAGTCATCTGCGGGTATCCGTCGAGTGTGCCACTTTTGACCAGTTGAACATACTTATCGCCTGTCCCGTCTGATGATAAAGTGGAAAATCCGACTACGACTAACAAGATCACAGCAACTACCAATTCAATGATCTTGGACAGGCCCAAGGGACGTTTGGCTCCAATGGCCGATAAGATGATGCCGATTGCTACTCCAGCGACAAGGATAGCTGGGCTAATGGGAAGATGCAAGAACAGTAGCAGCAACGCCCCCCACATGAGGACACGGCCAATGATTGCAACTTTACGCAGGCCGTCGCTTGCTTTTGGGGTACGTTTGGTGTTCTCTGCAATCGGCGGGACCTCTGCATCGGCCTGTTGTAGCTCGACAATGGGTGTGGCGGTATTCATGGGCTGTTGATCGTCATCCGTATGTACGGCCTTCGTACCGCACTTGGGGCAGAAGGCCGCTCCCTCGACCAGCTGCGCACCGCACTTGTGACAGAACATTTCTATTATCCTCCTAAATTTTATTGCGTAACATCTTATTGGGATTCTTTTTCACCCTGATGCCTTCGCTGCAGAGAGAATATATATTTGCCATCATTGCTTATACGGCCTGCTCCACACGGGATTCAAAGGATACGGGGTCAAGGATCACGATTTTTCGTCCTAGTTTCCGAGCGTATCGAATGGTTGCCGCTGTACCACCACGCCGCTCTCCATTGTAAACAGCCAACAGCGAACCGGCAGATTCCACCAACCGATGGTTCCGGTCAAGCATACAGCCATCGTAATACGCACGGCTCACATACACTATTGAATCGGCTTGCTTCAAAATCGAACGATACCGCTCCTGCGCTGAATCATTCCACTTGTCTGCCTGTCCTTCATGGGGGAGACACATATGGAGCCGCAGCGCAGGGTTCTTTTTGCGTAGCTCCAGGATAATCAGCGCGGCCCAGCAGTCTACTCCATCCGCACCACCACTGTAGAAGTCTGTTACCCCAGCATCAACTAATCGTGTGATCTGCTCCGACAATGCTGCTTTCAGAGCCAGGCAACTTCTATCAGCTTCGTTATACCGCCACGGGAGCTTGTGTGGACGATGTCCGGTGAAGGCGCAGGAGTTCTCCAGCATAGGACTTCACCTCCGCAAAGAGTTACATCTAATTATACTCTATACGTCGAGTTTTGTCCATAGGGTTCTGGATTTAACACGTCTAATTCGCTCATAATACAAGAGAAAACATCGTGTAGGGGGATAGCAATGGACTTTAAGCAGGGTGGACAGGCGATACAGCGCATACGCAAGGAACGTGGACTGACCCAGGAGCAGCTTGCGGAGATGACGGACGTTGCTTCCAACTCGATCTCAAGGATTGAGCGTGGGCTGCTGATACCTGCGCTACCTACTTTGATTGATATTTGTAATGCCCTTGGGACTAGTGCTGATTCCATCCTGGCGGCGTACATCGCATCGGACACAGCTATTCGATGGACGCCTCTAGCAGAGAAGCTGGGAGGGCTGGACTTGGAGAAGCAGCATAAGATTGAAGCAATTCTTGATTGTTTGATTGAAACAGTTTAGATATTTTAATTGTAAACATCAATTTTGATACGAAAATAAGGTTCTTGCCGGATACAGCACCGGCAAGAACCTTATCTCTATATGAGATGCTCCATCTTTGTAGCAACATAAATCCCCATTGGGATAGAAAGAATGTCTGGGGTGTAAAATATTTGCAAAGACTCTAAATGTGTTATCAACGTTATCTATTATCGAGTATACGACTTATCTGCTCAACCAGAACGGAGACCTGTTCGATGCTGTTATCCATGCCAAGCGTAATCCGAATCGTTCCATGTGCATATGCGTCAGGTACACCAATCGCCCTAATGACATGGGAGAGAGCAGTGCTCTTTGAGTCACATGCAGACCCTGTGGCCACTGCTGTTCCCATCAAATCCAGTCGGTGTAAAAGCATTTCTCCATCTGCATCTCTAAAAGAAAGGCTCAGGCTTCCAGGAATTCGATTATCGTCACCATTCACAATAAAGTTCAGGCCCGTATTCCGCAGCCCCTTTAGTAGCAAGTCAGCAAGATTCTGCACATAGGTAGTTTCTTGTTCCAAATGCTCAATATGCTCTTGGAACGCTGTAGCCATACCTACAATTCCGGCGACGTTCTCGGTCCCAGCTCTCCGACCGCCTTCCTGCGCACCACCATGGAGAAGAGGTTCAATCATCACCCCATCACGAACGTATAGAAAGCCAATTCCTTTGGGCCCATTGAATTTATGAGCGGAGGCTGAGAGCATATCGATGCCAAGATCTTTGACATCAATCGGAATGTGACCGACAGCTTGTACTGCATCTGTATGGAACAAGCTGCCATGCCGGTGAGCAATTTCGGCCAGTTCCTTGATAGGCTCAATTGTACCGATTTCGTTGTTTGCCAGCATGATAGATACAAGCAGTGTTTCACCTCGCAGATGCTTTTCCAACGTTTCAGCCAAGATTAAACCATGCTGATTGACAGGCAGCAAATCAATATCATAGCCTATACGCTTTAGGAAGTCGCACGTATGCAAAATTGCATGGTGCTCAATGCTGCTTGTGATGATATGGCCGCATCGATCAGGTTCCCAGAATGCCGTACCAATCAATGCCCAGTTATCTGCTTCAGTACCACCAGAAGTAAAATAAATTTCCTCTGGCCTCGCTCCAATGCAAGCCGCTATTGTTTCTCGTGCTGAAGCAACAGCCTTGCGCGGTTCCCGGGCAAAGCTGTAGAGAGTAGATGGGTTGCCATATTTGTTCTGGAGCCACGGTAACATGGCTTCATAAGCGACTGAACTCATTGCCGTAGTTGCAGCATGGTCTGCGTAAATCATCATTTTGCTCATGAAAACAGCTTACAGCCTTCCTCCTTGAATTCTTCAATCTTTTCATTCAGATCTTCTACAGTGGTTCCAAGGTAATCCGCGAGACATGGCATGCAATAGAGGCTTTTAACCTTATTCCCAAGAAGCTTTTTGTTAATACCAATCGTATCTTTCTCAGTTATTTCTTTGCCGCATGCGATACAGATATACTTCATTTTGCAACTTCCCTTATTGTGAATTGTGGCAGCTCGCTGTTGTACGAACTGTCGAACATACTGATTTGCATACGGATAATTCTTCTCATCTTGCATGCAGGTGTCAGACAATAACGTTTAAACTCCTTTGGATTCACATCCTCTACTGTTTTAACTTGCGGGAACAAGAGCTTCAAATAGGCAGTTGCAATGCGCTTTACTGCCTCAGTATCTCTTGTATAAGCATCATCTGGCACCTCGAGCAATTGATCAACAATAGCCCGATAGCTGATATCTTCGCGGAGAAGATGCATAATCGTGCAGAAATATTCCGAATTCAGTGCCCAACCGCAAATTTTCATCCCGTCATTTACCTGCGGTATATCCCACCCTTTGATGAATCCGTGGAACCTGTCAAGCAACGCTCCGTCGATTCTAAAAATACCAGGAAGGTCTCCGAACATAAACTGATATTCGTCCATGATTTCTTGATCAATATTCCCCAGAAGAATAAGTCCAGCCTCACCAGTTCCGCTGTATGTACCCACAGTAAAGGTGCCATTGTTTTCAAGATATCCCTGCAGCGAAGAACGCATTTCAAGAGGATTTGGGAACTCGGTAGCCTGGATTTCATCAATGGCAACATAATCGTTGCAGCTGACAAGACCTGGTGCTCGTTTGCTCATGTCATAAAACATCTTGGCCCTGGACATCGTACCTCCGTTCGAAAGCCAGCCAAATCGGCTGATCTGCCCAAACAGATAGGATTTCCCTGTGCCCTTTGGTGCAAGTTCAATCAAATTCAATCGCTTTTCAACAAAAGGAAGAAGCCGTGTCAGGGTAGCCAATTTTTCTGTTTCGCTTTTGTATCCGTCAGCGTTGTAGTCAATAGCGCCAAGGAGAAGCCGAATCCACTCTTCTGTGGTAAACTCCGCTCGGGCTTCTTTGTAGAAATCAAGATCAACCGTATACGGACAAAAACTTGTAAAATTGGTTAGCTTGATTTTCCCCTGCTGATGCATTTCGGGCATTGGCATTCTGTATCCCAGTTCGATAACACCCCAAGTTTCCTTGCTGTTGACCAGTTCGTCTTTGACATCATTCCAAACGTCAGACTCAATAATAGTTTCCTTGGGAGTAAGTCCAAAAGCAGGTAACTCAAATGTAACCGCCTGCGTTTTAATTTCAATGCTAACAATGATTTTTGTCAGAATACTTACGCGTTCATTTTCGAACATGATTTGATCTTTGATTTTTGTCCATTCATCCTGACGCGGAAAATACGTACGGACAAATTCCTGCAGTTCTGCAATATCGAATTGCCCCTCGTCATCTTCAAATTTCCTCAGCAGCCAATCGCGAAGGAACGAGGGTAACCCCAGTGTTTTCAGAAAATTGCTTGTCTTTAAGTCCTTATAGACCGCCATTTCCTCAAATACTTCACGCAGTTTTTCTTCCATGTGATTGCTCCTTATAGTATGCCAGCCTTGCCCGTTGAACTACCGGCTTTACTTCTCAATTCAAATGTAAGTTCGGCGGCAACTTCGCTTTTATTGGCATACAGGGTAGCAGTATACTGACCTTTCTTAAGACCCGCCAGCGTAAACGAGAAGTTCTGACCGTCCACTGAGGTATCCGCTTCGTACCATTTTCCGTTGATCAGCACACTAACATTTGTAAGAATCGTTTTTGAGAATAGCTTCAATACGGGCTGTTGCTTGAAACTGTACTCAATAATCTTGGGCTCTACCTGAACTTCGATCTCTTCAGTCGGCATTGACAGTGTTATCACGGGAACGACGACCTCTTCTAGCGTCCCTCCGCCATGTGCTTCGACGTTGGCGGGCTGTCCACCTTTAAAGCGGTCATAGCTTGCAAGTATGTAATAGCTACCCTCAGGGATAGCGCAGGGAACTGATTTAACGGCTTCAGTATATTCACACACTCGTCCGCCGTTCGTTCCCTTGGAGTTGACATCAATATCGATGATGTGCTCGTTTATCACAGCCATTCGGGTCGCACCATGATCGGCAACCAGAAGCACCCTAGTTGAATTGCCGGACAAAAGCCTTGTCCTCGCATTCCTAAGCACCTCATCAATGATTTCCAGTTCACGAATCAAATGAAGCGGTGTCTTGGTCACTTGATAATCGTAGTTCTCTTTGCCGTGATGAATGATATCATCCAGTTCAGAAACTTTCGTTCTCTGCTCAGGAGGATAGGATTCAAAGAAATCCTTGTTACATCGAGTAAGCGATGGAAGTTCACAGTGTGATACCGTTACAGTAAACTTCAGATCATATTTCCGACATTTCTGTACGATATATGGAATAAACTCTACGCCCATAGCATCGACGAAGAAAAGGAAGGTTCCTCCTTTAGGTATGCTGTCTACCACAGCAATCCTGGGCAAAAGTTTCAAAAAATCATGATCGACAGCCTGCTGTTGCGCCATTTCTCTCAGCTCTGGCGAAACCCGGTTCATAACTTTTGAATAACGATATTCCGTGAAATATGCATCCAACCAAGCGTTCCCAGGGAAAGAGTACGGTTCCAGGTAAGCAGCCAGGTCGGGGTATACCTCCACCAAAATGCTCCGGAGTTCCTGAGGGGTGTACTCCTCAGCATAAACACTGATCAAGTCGATGATGGCTTCTTTTTCAAGCTTCGTATTATTTGTCAGATAGCGTATCGCGTCTTTTTTGTGTTGCTTTGTCATTTGAATATAGTCAATGACATCAGTATCATCTTCCATATCAAACATCTGCTGTAGCAGTTGTTTTCTTTCGCGATACCGCTTAATGAAGATCGAGGAATGGCAGTTTTCGCCCAGAATAGAGCGATAGATCTTCCGCACCATATCCTTGGGCGACGAAGCTGCACCTGCAGCTTGATTTAAGCACCAATTCTTCTGTGAGCCAAAGAGTTTCAGCGCGATGAAATACAGCCACTGCATATCATCGGTGAAGCGGTCCCACTGTGCAACAGCGAGTTCAAGGGAATAAGCACTGCCAAACATATGTGTTACCAGGCTATTCCAGCTGCCGTTGGATGTAATCTCATCCAATGCAAAGGTCCACTGCTCCGCTTTACCCAGCAATTTATCCAATCCGGCGGTGGCAGGATCAATGTCACACAATGCGGCGTAAGCATCTACGAGTTCTTCTATGTGAAGCATTGAATTCGGATAATCTAGCGCAAATTTTTTTGTACGTATAACGAGGGTATCGGCATTAACAGTCTCAACTAGCAGTCCAATTTTGTCAATACCTTTTGTCACCTTTTGGCTGTTGGAGATTGGAATGCCGTCACCGACAAAGCGCAATTGAGGAAGGGTACTGGTTGCGCCATCCGCAGAATACACCAATCCTTGGATACGGGTATCATCGAAGTGAAGCATTTCTACACAGCCAAAGCATACGAGAATCAGTTTCCCGGCGTTTAGCGTTATATGCGCAATCTGCGTAATGAACTGATGCAGAGCATCACGACCTTTCAGCCTCAGTTGAGATGTGAAGCCAATCAGGAACAGATTCCCTTTGAACGATTGAATCTCCGCATACAGATTCTCTGTCATGGGATCTTCATCGAACTTGCTGTATTCAGATGGCGTTTTAAAGACAGAATTTCCGACGTTAAAATGATCCCGGAACGCAATGAGGGGTGCGCGGTCTTGGAAATTGACAATCCTCGGCCGCGTATCATTACTGCGTAGGTATCTTTCTATTCGCCCATAAATATCACTGATCTTCATGCAGAGCACCTCGGGTTTCGCGTATAATCTCGATGCCAACGGTCATGTTCTTCTCAATGAGCTCCTTCAAATAGCGCTTCACATCTGCAATATCCATCCCATCGATCTTTTGAACCGCAAGTTCATAACCCGATCCGTTATACACGAATTCGGCTTTCTTGCAGAGCGCATTTTCTAAACTGGTCAGATGGTACCAGTCGTACGGGTGCTCCAGCAGGTGCTGTTCCAGCTCTCTTTTAACTTCTTCAATGTTCTGGAGCAGCACGTCATAGCGACCCAGGATACGCTTACGGAAAGCATCATCACGCACGGCAGAGTCACCCAACTTTTGTAGCAGAACAGTATGGGACTGCAGGAATTTCATGGTGTCCTCTATACTCCGTCCATCGACTCTCTTTTTCTTAGCAACGGCATTGATGGTATCAAAAGCTTTTTTGGCTATGATTTCCTCGTTGGGATCATCCACCATGCAGAGAACAGGCATCAGATAGGCTTGCGACCAGGCACGGGGTGACTCCGTCTTTGTCGCGTCTTTCCAAGCTTTGATCAGTTTTGCGCTTTCCTGCCTCTCACTCCAGGTCTTCACCGTTTCCTGCACACACCGTTGATAGTAGCTCTTTTCGGATGTGAAGAGGTCACTTCCTGGCAACTGTTTATAAATTTCACTGACAAAATCTTGGCCAAGGCCCTGGAGGATATAGCTGCAGGCATTGGCAAACACACTTTCTTGATGATTGTAGAAAGATTTGAAGTTCGCGCCTTTATCTGTGATTAGTTGCAGGAACTGTTCCCGGCGGTTTTCCTGGAGTTCGCCGGATTTCTTGATTCCATACAGAAGCTCCATGAACGGCCCCAGATCGTCCCAGTAATTTTTGGCATATAGGTAGGAGATCTTGATATTTTTGCAGACGTTGCACCACTCCTCAATGCAGCCTCCGAAGGAGTTGCTGTGAAGAATCACCGCATTGCTGGCGAGAATGATCCTGTACTCCAAAATCAGCATACGAATCTGTTGATCGGCAGTTTCCTTGAACCAGACCCAGTTTGCCGCATCGGCGCTAAACCTCTTTTGCAAGCGGGTGATATACTGCCCACCATCACCGATCTGTTCACCAAGCTTGGACAGGATATCGTTCTCAAAATCATCCAGATAGTTTTTTATGCCCTCCCGTACCTTCTGTTCGGACATAATGCTACGCAAATCCTCAGCCAACCCAGGATGGCGGATGACAAGTCTGCCAATGTCAGAGGCAATGTCATTGTCGGAGCGCCCGTCAGTGCTGCCGCTGTTGGCGAAAGCAGTATAGAGATCTATCAGCTGATGCACGTTTTCAGTGCTGCTTGTGAAGGCTGGTTCATCTCCCAGATGCTTCAGGCACCACATTGGGAAGGGCAGAGAGTGCATGGCCGGACGCACTATCGTATCCCGGATATCTTCCATCCGTGAAACGTTGACAGGGCGGTCGAATATCATAGCAGAGGCCGCTACAAAGGCTTTAGTCTCCTCCGTCATCTTTACGATGTACTTATCCTTGTAACGCGGATTAGGTGTCATGCGCTCGGAAATATACTCGGAGACGATGTTCTTCAGCTTCTCGTTATCCAGTTTAGCCGGTCTGATTCCGTCGCTAGAGGAAAAAGAACCATCAGCATATTCTTTCAGAAGGAAACCAAGGATAAATGCTGTCTGATTACAGGGCATGAAGCCATAAGGCGCTTTATATAGCTTTTCATAGATGTCTCGGATGGAGATCCGATCACCTGTTCTGAAGGCTTCAGTGATCATGCTGTCTACTGTACGTTTAATCTTCGAGATGGTCAGCAGAGGCAGTGTTTCCCAATAACGCTCCGTGGTCCAGGCCTCGCCCAAATCCTTGGGAACACAGCTGAACTGTCCCAATGTTCCGCCGGAACCAGCACCGAGGCCAACGCCGTTCTTCAGCTGAGTCGCTTGCCACATGGTAGGGGTGGCATTGGCGGCAAACGTCTCCAGTCCGTCAGGATAGCGCCTGCGGTTGACCGTGCTCAGTTCGGTGTAAAGCGCTTCCAATGTCGGAATACGCTTGCCAGTCAGTGCGTCCTCCCAGTAGATAATGAACTCACCCTTCTTGACACTCTTGTGCCAATCTTCCAGCACCCTGCTCACATCGTTGTTGTACTGGCCAGCCATGTCAGTATTCTTCTTGTGCCAATATTCATACTTGGCCTTGGAGTCAGAAATCTGCTCAAAGCGGTCATCGCCCAGCGGCGTAAGGGTTGCGTCAATAAATACAATAGAGCGGAAGTGCTCGTCGTGCGCATACGTGCTGAACGCCTTGGAAAGCTCATAAGCATCCAAGCCGCTCTTGGCAAACGCAATCACGGCATGGATTCGGTTGTCTGTACCCTGATTTATAATTCCCTTGAGCTGCTGTTCCAGACGGCTTGCGTCAGCGACCAGGGTAAAGTCGTAACGCAGTTTCAGTGCGTCCTTGGGCTCAATGACTGTTTGCATCTTGCCTTCCGTCAGAAGGTTCGAAAATTTCACATCCACTGGAGGAATGTCATCGTCTGCACTGAGAAGCGCACTGTAGAGGTTTGACCCCGGCGTCTTGTAGAGAATTTTCTTCCTGACGAGGCTATCCGCGATTTTTGTGGGTTGTCCATCGTCCAAGTCAGAACCCATGAAGGCATATTCGATGTTCTTCGCACTGGGAGCGAGCGTTCCCACCTGAGAACCTGTCTTCTCATAGATGGCCTGCATGAGCAGAATCGCTTTTAGGATACGAGGCTCATCACCAATTAGATTGCGTGCGCGACCAAAGCTATCCAGCACCTTGCGGACATCCCTGTCCAGCAGTTCTTTGCCCTTTTCATAGAAGAAGTCCCATAGCAGGTCCACTGTCAGTAGCGGATTGTCATCCGCAGGGCCGAAGGTATCAATGAACCATTTGAAGCCACGGATCTCATCTCCTGTGTCGTTTTTCAGGAAGTCAAACATGCTTCGCACATCTCCAGCATAATAGCTGGCCATGTTCTTGAGCAGCAGTGCGGCATAAGGATGTAAGGGAAGCACATCGCGCAACTCCGTATCTTGAATCTTGGCCTGTTTTTTCACTAAGGCGCGGGCGTCTCTGGTGCGCTCATAGAGTTCCTCGGAGGTTTCCTGCCATTCGTCCATCAGGTGCGTATCTTGGCGCTTTTCCAGAGCTTTACCCATCAGACGAAAGGCCATGTTGTCCGGCAGCTCAATGTTGCAAAAGGGCAATACAAAGCGGTGACTGATGACATTCCAGTCCTTGTCCTTGGCTGGGAACAGGTTGGCTACATTGTGGGTGACAGGAATCAGATAGAAAAAGTCACCCTCGGACATTTCCACCAGTGCCTGTAGGCCGGACAGGCGTGTTCGATTATTTTTAAAGAAATCCGTAAACTCATCCCATATGAAGATGAGACCGTACAAGTTATTATCCTTAATGACCGCACGAATCCAGTCCTGTAGCACCTCTTTGGTTAGCGTCAGGACACGGATGCCACGCTCGTTGGCCAACTTCATGACCTTGGTCATGATTTCGGAAAGCGGCAAACCTTCAAATGTTTGTAACTTTTTAATCAGGGCGTCCACATCGTCTCCGGCGAAGGTTGCAGCATAGGTACCCTTCATCAGGCCGTTGAAGTAGGCTTTGTTATCCGTATCACTCAGCCACTGGATGGCTGCTGACCGCAACGCGCCGTCGCCCTCCTTATACCCCTTTTCGCGCAGTGCGGCCACAATGCTGTCCTGCACGTCAAAGAGTAGATCCGTCTCGCTAGTAATGTCAGAAGAGGCATATCGGTGTGCCACCAGAATGTTCCCAGCGTGCTTCAGAGAATAGAGTTTGTTATACAGGTCATTGCCCAACTGCTCCGGGAAACGGTCAAAATAAGCCTTCGTGGTGGCATCGTCCGCCTCTAGCAGCTTTTTGAGTGTCAGTACAGCATGGGATTTCCCGGTGCCGTATTCACCCTCCACCCAGACGGACAGCTTCTGCAAGCGACCGACGCAGCTGATCAGATCCCGCATGAGTTTGACAAACGTCTCGTGTGGATAGAACTTTTCCCAGAGGTTGGGGTGCTGTTCGATGACGCTGGCGTTGACGGCAGGGAAAAACTCCGGGTCTATGTCAAAGTAGTCTCTATACAACTCGGCCATGACCGATTCCTCCTATGTTATGCTTTGAAAAGTTCCAGCACGTCATCTGAGGTCTTGCCGGGCCGCAGAGTAATGCTGTCCAGATCCATTTTGAAGGAGCAGTTGATAAATTCCGGGTGATTGATGGATAGGCCGTTGAGCAGCCTTTCCATGGTCTCGGTGCCTAAACCGAAAATTTCTGTAGGGCTGATGCCGCTGCGTTCGACGGTATCGTCTATCAGCGTGGTAAGGGTAAACTGATAGTATCCCTCGCAGGCTTCCGCAAACTTATAGAGGGAGTAAAGGATGACGAGGGGATCGGGAGCAGACCAAGTAGTCCTAGTGATATCAAGAAGATGAGTTACTCGTCCCTTTTGTTCGCTGTTACAATGACCAAGGCCAATCCGGTCCCCCAATATTGGATTGCTGCTACACAGATTTTTAATGGCGGAAACAACGTTTTTCCGGGATTTTTCTGAGGACACATCATCCATCAAAAGCGCCATAATTTCCGCAGGGGTATAGGGGCGGTTGAAAGAGATATTCTTGACCCACCAATTAATTTCAGAAGTATAGGCCGCGTTACAAAGCATTAGCGCCCAAGCAGTTTCACTATCAATGCCGATTGTGTCAACAAGCTCGCCAAAAGCAGTAATCTTTCCCTTTCGACTTACTCCGGTATCAGCTAAAAACGCTTTAAGTGGGCTTAACATCATCGTTCCCAAATTATTATTATCCCAGAAATCGTTCTTTTTCTCAAAGTAATCCCTCACCCAAGAAAACTGAACGCCAAGCGTTTTATATCGATCGATACTTGTAGTCATCGTACTCTTCTCCTTTGGCATTTTGTGTGATTCAGCTACCCAGCAGCTTGAAGATGAAACCTTGTGGCACATTAGACAATGTACACACCGATCATCGATATGTACATCACCATTCTCAAAACTTATAAAGCCATTTGGACAATTTGCTTCGCATACTTGGCAGCCAATACAATAGGCTGATTTTCGCAAGATATTCTTTAATGCTGCAATAAATAGAATTTCGTCCTTTGTATTGCTGGTTTTGATTCGGAATTCCAGTCCCTCATCTTTTTCTTCATAGCTCGCTGTAAACCACTCAGTTCCGAAATGGATGCGCACCGTTCTTGGCTCTTGATACGTTATTTCCCCGATGGTCTTAATCCACTCTCTCCAATTCGTTGATATTCGCTTGATGCGAATAATCTGTACTCCGGATAGCATTTCATCGTCGTACACCAAATCCGGCGCACTCAGCTTTCGTGCATCATGTCTGGACTTCCAGCCCTCAAACTCCATGAATTCACGTTGTGCAGCTGGCAGCATAGTACTGGCAACTGATTTTTTAACGATTAGGTCATTAAAGAATTTGGTTGAATGCTTCGCATCTGGGCTATCGCCGTAAAGCTGTTCTCTGACCCAAGAGCCTTTTTTTGATGCCATTGGGCAAACAAGACAACCAGCTCTGTTATTTCCCAGAAGATAGGTTCTGTTAATGATTAGCCCTTGCTGATATATATAGAGAAACAATTCTGCTGAATTCCATCGCAGGATTGGATAATAATCATACTGACCTTTATGCTTTGTTCCGAGATTTACGACATCGTATTTACTGCGCGCTATGCTTTCGTCGCCTCTAACTCCCATCATTGCCATTCCACGGAAATGAGGATTCCTCATGTATTTGCGTAGTCGAATAATCTGTGGTGCAGTTTTATGAACGCTACAGCACCACCTCATCTTTTGCGCAGGAGGGCCTATTCTATCCCACGTATATCCAGGCTCAAGCTTTGATCTGGCTACTAAGAACCGGATACCTTTCTCTTCGCACTGTTTTCTCGTTTGCTCAATTACATCATAAGTGTCAGAGAACTCCATTTGCGTATCTCCGAACAGCACCAAGAAATCGTCATGTGGTATAGCTCTCTGAACGATGTCAAGGGCTACAACACTGTCCTTACCTCCGCTAAAAGCCACATAAAACAAATCAACTTTGTCTTTGTATCCAATGTATGTATTATATGTATTCTTGATTGTCTCCGCCGTAAGGCTATCAAGAATACTGCTATTGCGCGATACCATTTTCGCAATGTCTACAGGAACAAAGCGTACAATGTTTCTTCTTGCATTCTCATCTGGTATCAATTCAGGAGTCTGAAATAGAGTGCCTCCTTTTAATTGCGCTACTAATTCTCCGCGGTACCAATACTTATTTGTCTCCGCCCACATATAAGGATAAGTGTCATCTTTTTCATAATCCCAATACTTATCAAAGCCAAGCAAATCCATCTCCCGATAGTACACCGGTCGCGGCTCTTTGCTGAACGGCAGTGGCGTACTGTTCAGCACATATCCGCCAGTCTCAGCATCCCATTCGTAGGAATACATAGACACTCATCCTTTCTGAGAGCGCAGCATTTTGGCTCTCGTAATAATTTCGTTGATGCTGGAAAGCTTCTTCCTGGTGATATAGCCCGCATTGGCCAGATGCTCTAGGCATGGATCTTTCTCCAAATCCACTGGAGCGTTAGCCAGAATGTCTGCCAGAACATCGTCAAAGAAATCAAGCCCTGCATCCCGGCGTACGATAGCGCCTGAGACATTGTTCTTGGCATAGCTAGAGTGCATCAGCGTGAAATTCTTGCTTACGGTGGCCACATACTGCTCCAGCAGGTAACTATTCCACGAGTACCCCACGTAGGGGAACGCATCGAAATACTGAATGTTCTTCAGTGATACATACTTTCCCGGACAGTGCAACGCGATGGCAGCATCCACACGGGGAATGTCCCAGCGCACGGCTCCTGTCTCAACGAACTCTGTCTCGCTGACACGGGCGCAGTTCCTGTGAACCGTGTCCATATAGATGGTCGAATCGCATTCCTTGGCAAAGGCCGTTAATTCATCCAGTGTAAACGGCGCATGGCGCTGACAGAACATGGCAAAGATGTCGGTCATGCTCATTGTGTTGCCCTTGAGTGTGATCACCGGGCCTGAGAACGTAAAGCGATTCCGCAGCTTATAAGCCACTGCGCCGCGCACCCCCAAGGGCGTCAGGAAACTGAGGCGCTCGGCAGTTTCTGGATATAACTGAACCAGCTTTCGCTGAATCCAATCGCCAATCATATACCCCTGATTATCCAGCTCTTCCTGGATAAATGCAGCAATCTGATCCAGCTCCTGAGCTGTCAGGTCCGCCATAGATTCATGGAAGTACGTGTGGAAAGCATCCATGATGAACTCCGAATGAATGTGAAGCTCTCGCTCCACCTGATTTGGCGGGAAATGATGCAGCGCCTGTTTCAGCTCATCTGTATGAATGGGACGACCGTAAGCTAGCATCACGTCCGTAATTTCTTCAGGAAGATTCACCTGCGCGTGGCGGTCGTTGGTCAAATAGTGTTCCCGGAGGATATACCGATCCTGGCAAGTCGCCAGCAGATAACTGACCAGCAAATCTTCCGTCAGCACCGCGCTTTCCAGCTGATGCTCCAGCGCGGCATAGATGGAAGAATAGTAGAGCACCGGCTTTCCGCTGTTGAGCACACGTTCGATGTACTGTAGAACTGTCCACCGATCTTCATCGGACAGCAGAAGTTCCGCCAGATACCATCGCTTGCCAGTATCCACGCAGTGCGCTGTCAGCTGTAGGCGAACGATTTCGTTAGAGTCCCTCAGCTCTTCTCCGTGAATCTCCGCCCAGCGTTTCCGCAGTTTCTTCATGTCCAAGACAGATTCCTTTTGAAATCCCTTAGGGAAGGCCTGCTTGAGAACGGCCTCGTATTCCACCCATGGTGATGCGGTCTCCAGCTCAGATTTCCTTTGCTGATTTTCAAGGAATGCAGCTGCTTCTTTGGCGGACATGACCTGAAATACCCTTCGACCGTCTTTCTCTGCGCGAATCAGTACATCTCTTCCTTCTCTGATGCGGGTATCGGTTTGCCTGTATGCAAGCGAAACTTTGCTATACACAACCGACTGCGGGTTCTGTGCGCCAAAGGGGTAGAGATTGTCCCGGATAATCGCCTGATAAATTTCTGAAACTGTCATAGGTTTTCCTGCTTGACGAAGGACATCAAAGACGGTTTCAATGATTGTTTTTTTCCCTGTCAGCTTCTGCTCTCCTCCATGGGCTATGCTTCCGTCTTGACGAAGGAAAATGACAAATTGAACTAAGGCCGCACTAAACTGGCGGTGACGTTGGATGTTGATTTGTTCAAAGTCCGGTCGCGCCATAAGAAAGTCAAAAATTTTCTGGGCACCAGTTGCGTCTGCATTCAACAGTGAGAAATCCAGATGATTGCGCTGGATATACGCTTCAATCATCCGAATGGAGGTCGAATAGTTGCCAGCAGTCCTATCCGCAAGGCCCTTTTCCTGGATCAGGAACTGCTTGAAAGCGTCCAAGGAAATTTGACCTTCGCCAGTTGGAATGACAGGTGTTGCTTTGATGGGCTGCTTTGGATGATCCTTCGTCCACCATACGGGGCGATTGGGATAGGTTTTGCAGCCATCTGCT
>OFFY01001710.1_pt1 | contig 17307 bp, 10 predicted proteins | sample 1521481 | NCBI WGS metagenome assembly OFFY01 (sample SAMEA3504117, study PRJEB24116) | mouse gut metagenome | biome: mouse gut; feature: mouse-associated habitat; material: faeces | place: Denmark | collected 2011
AAATGAAGTATGCTATAGTAATTTTTGCTTAAAAGCGTCTGTTTTTGTTACTTTTATATACAAATTGTGCCGTTTATTTGTTTTTCCGATGAATACATTTCGTTATTGTAATAATAGAGAGCTGTGCAAAAAGGCATACTTTTTTTCACAGCCTGTTGCTACTTGTCAAAGACGTATTGATTCTTTCCATGCTTTGTTGAAATGACAGCATTCTCACTCTGATAGATACAGTATTTCGGGGCATTTTGATTCAGGAATGCAGTTAGATCAACAAACAATGGAAGGAACCGACGTATTCATCATTTTTCATTACTTTTTCTCGGTCTGCCCCGTTTCCCATGCCCTAAGTCATGGAGAATGACACTCTTTAACTTGCCCTCTACGCTTTGGGTACTCGTAGATGAAAAATGTACCTCGACTAAGTAGGGCGTCTCATCAATCTTCTTTTGCAGACAGGGCGTTAACCGCCCTGTGGTGTTAGTTTTAATATTGTCGCTCATGTTGCTCCTTTTGGGCGCAAAAAAAGACGCATGGTTCACAATTTACTGTTCCATACGCCTTTACGCTACTACTTTGTTTTTAAATTGTTTTGCCGATTACGCTAACTGCATAATCTCAGCTTCAAGCTTCTTTAATTCATCAAATGCCAATGCTGGAATGCAATCCGCAATTTCATCAAGTGACATGTTATCTTCTCGTCATTCTGTAAAAGGCTCTGCATACGCTCCTTTCAATCGGGGTACTTCGGCTGTCCTTATGCTCTTTATCATATCGCATTTTTGCAAGTCCTTTGAGTGACTGGCTCTCCTACGGATATTCCGAATGACGTTAGAGGGTTTTGGCCCTTATCAGATTGCGGTACAGCTATCCAGTGAACATATCTCCGTACCTGCCTGCCACCAAGCGCAGTTGGGCGTGGGATTGTGGCAGAACAGATTTTACAAGATACATTAAAGAAAAAATTGTATCCCTTCACCCATTTATCGTTCCCACCCAATCTACCCCGCCAAATCCCCACCCCGCCTCTCATTTACCCACTTCATAAAAGTATGGCTGCTGATCCCAAGTCTCCTGCCCGCAGCGCGGGCCGAGCATCCGCCCTCCGCCCATTGCACATAAACCTCCTCAAACTCCGGCCCCGCCTCCTTGGGTTTCCGTCCAAACTTCACTCCTCTTTCCTTCGCAGCACGTATCCCCTCTTCCTGACGCTGGCGGATATTGGTACGCTCCGTCTCCGCCATATATGACATTAGCGTCAACATAAGCTGTGCAACCACACGCCCCATCAAATCTTTACTTAAGTCCCCAAAAAGGGGGATATCCAAAATGATAATTCCCACCTGCTTCTCCACGGTAATCAAACGCCATTGTTCTAAAATTTCATCAAAATTGCGCCCAAGCCTGTCCAGACTTTTAATGACAAATGTGTCACCTTTTTGCAGTTTACTGATCACCTGTTTATAACCGGGACGGTCAAAGTCCTTTCCTGACTGCCTGTCCGAGTACACATTTCCCTCCGGAATCCCGCATTCTCTCATTGCGATCCATTGCCGGTCTTCGTTCTGTTCCTTTGTGGATACCCGGATATAACCGTATACTCTTCCCTCTTCGCTACTCCTCATGATGGTTTCATTTGTCATCTCTGTCATAAGGCTTCCTCCTTCGTATAAGAAATTACCGTATCCCTCTCATTTTATAGGAAACCTCTGTCGGAAAAAAGACCGTCCAAGGCTTGACTTTCCCCGGAATGTCCAGTATAAAAGAAGTAGATCGATTTTACAGAAAGGAACTGTTTTTTATGAAAAAAAGATTCTCTCAATTTCTCCTCTGTCTGCTGCTGACGCTTTTGTTCTGCCCTTCGCTCCATCCTGAGGCAGCCTCCGAAAACGACAGAAAACAGATGGACGTTCTCTTTCTGCATGACACCCACTCTCATCTGAACAGTTTTCTCACGGTGGAAGACGGGCAGGATGTTACATTGGGCGGATTTGCCAAAATGCAGACTCTGATCAACCGGATCAAAGGAGAAAATCCCGACGCACTGATCCTGGACGCGGGAGACTTTTCCATGGGCACATTAGTGCAGACCATCTTTCACACAGATGCCCCGGAGCTTCGGATGCTGGGCGCCCTAGGATGTGATGTCACCACGCTGGGCAATCATGAATTTGACTATCGTTCTGCCGGACTGGCCGGCGCGTTGAACGCTGCCGTCGCAAGCAAGGAGCCTGTGCCCGCCATGGTATTGTGTAATATCGACTGGGAAAGTATGGAGGCGGATGGCCTTACCCCTGACCAGCAGCTATTGAAGGATGCTTTTACCTCTTATGGAATGCAGGATTATACCGTTTTGACAAAAGGAGACGTCCGCATCGCCGTACTTGGGGTATTCGGCGAGGATTCCCTGGCCTGCGCCCCTACCTGCGTGCTGAAATTCCGGGATATATCGGAAGCTGCTGCCGAGACTGTAAAAGAGATTCGGGAAAAGGAAACTGTAGATATGATCGTCTGTGTCTCCCACAGCGGAACCAGCGAAGACGAAAGTAAATCAGAGGATGAACAGCTGGCCAAGGCTGTCCCTGAGATAGACCTGATCATCAGCGGCCACACCCATACCACCTTGTCTCAGCCCATCCTCCAGGGCAATACCTACATCGTATCCTGCGGCTCTTACGCCCGAAATCTGGGCAGCCTGTCCATGTCGCAGAATCGGGAAGGGCGCTGGGAAATGGATTCTTATGAACTGATTCCCATCACGGAAGAGCTCCCTTCCGACGAAGCCGCTCAGGAGAAAATAGACAGCCTGATGGAAAAAGTAAACCTGACCTATCTGTCCGGGTTCGGCTACACGGCAGACCAGGTATTGGCCCAAAATACCGTAGATTTCTCTACTTCCGACGATTTATACGATACGCACACCGAACACAATCTGGGCAGCCTTCTGGCCGATGCCTTTGCCTATACGGTGAACCATGCGGAAACGTCGGATTCCCACCCTGTTGATGTGGCTATCGTCCCCTCCGGCTGTGTCCGTGATACCTTTGCCACAGGAGAGATCACTGTGGAAGATGTCTTCAACGCCTATTCCTTAGGAATCGGGGCTGACGGCATCCCGGGTTATCCCCTGATCAGTATCTATCTCACGGGAGCCGAGCTGAAAACCGGCGCCGAAATCGATGCCTCTGTGTCGGACTTCATGCCCTCTGCCCGGCTCTACTTAAGCGGTTGCAATTTTACCTTCAATCCGCACCGGTTGATTCTGAACAAAGTGACTGACTGCTATCTGACAGATGAAAACGGGGATCGTACAGAAATAGAGGATGACCGCCTTTACCGCATTGTGTGCGATCTTTACAGCGGGCAGATGCTGGGCGCCGTGACTGATGTCTCTTATGGGATCCTGTCCGTCCAGCCCAAATTTGAAGACGGTACGCCCATCGAAAATATTGAAGATGCCATCATCACCGAAGACGGCAGAGAAATCAAAGCCTGGGCTGCAATTGCCGGTTACCTGGACGCATTGGAGGATACGGATGGGGACGGGATCTCCAATATACCGTCCTCCTATGCCGCAGCCCAGGGACGGAAAGTCGTAGAGGAAAGTAAAAAACTGGGAGACCTGGTAAAAAATCCCAACCGTTTCACATTTATCATTGGAGGCGTCTTACTGGCAGCAATCATATTGCTCCTTTTACTCATTCTCTTAATTATAAAAATGGCCCGGAAAATAGTCCGGAAATTATCAAAAGGCTGACAGGTCTCTCCATTGACCCATTGTCCCCATAAGCTTAAATTCCGGGAGCTTTTAAAAAGGACGCCCGCTGTACCGCCCCTGTTCCGAACCGCTCCCGGATGCTGTCCATAGCCCTGTCCAGTCTCTCCTGCCTCTCATAATCCATATCGTCAAACAGGGACAGCTGCCGGTTGTCCCCGTTTTTCGTCACCTTGCCGGTCTGTACGCCCAGGAGCCGGATGGGTGTACCGTCCCACAATTCATCGAAAAGCCTGCCTGCAGCCCTGTAGATCTCATCTGTAATATTAGTGGCATGCTCCAATACACACTGATGAGAGCTCCTGGTCAGATCAAAGAAACGAATGGTCACGGATACCATCTCTATCCATACTCCGTCCATCCGCAGACGCCTGCCCACGGATTCAGACAGGGAGAGCAGAACCCTTTTGGCCTCTTCTCTATCTGTCACATCATAAGCAAGAGTCACAGAATTCCCATAGCATTTATTATCCTGTGCCTCCGATTCTACCGGCGAGGAATCTCTGCCGTTGGCATAGTTCCAGAGAGCCTCTCCATGCTTCTTCAAATGCGCCTTCAAGACTCCCGGATCGCTCCGGGCCAAATCTCCGATGGTATTGATTCCCATCTGCTTCAGCTTCTCCTCCGACGCTCTTCCCACCAGAAACAGCTCCCTTACCGGCAGCGGCCACATCTTCTCCCTGATTTCATCCGGAAACAGCGTATGTACCTTGTCCGGCTTCTCAAATTCCCCCGCCATCTTCGCCAGCAGCTTATTGCTGGAAATCCCTATATTCACCGTAAACCCCAGCGTATCACGTATCTCCGCCTTCAGCTTATGGGCAGCTTCCAGCGGCTCCCCGAACAGGAGCCTGGTTCCGGTCATATCCGCAAATGCCTCATCGATGCTGTACTGCTCCACAGTATCGGAATATTTCTGCAGAATCTCCATAAATGCCCTGGAATATTCCTCATATAATTGCCGATTGGGCTTAACCAGAGACAGATTTGGGCACTTCCGCAGAGCATCCACAATAGGCTCTCCGGTGCGCACATCATACTTTTTCGCCGGAATAGATTTGGCCAGAATGACCCCGTGACGCTGAGCAATATCCCCGCCCACTGCTGAGGGAATCGTTCGAAGATCCAACTTTTCCCCCAGACAGCGCAGCCGGTACACTGCCTCCCACGATAGAAACGCACTGTTCACATCGATATGAAATATAACCCTGTCGCTCATATGCCTCCTGTTCCGCCATCTTCCCAAGGCATCCGCCCTCATGCTGATACATAACATGATACCAGAACATTTGTTCTTTGTAAATAGCCTGTACGACCTTAATTTGAAACAGTAAAAACCTTCTCGAAATTCCCACCCATACACCTGTCAGGGCCTGCCGTTTACCGGCTCCCCATAGTACACCTTCCCTACTTCCTCAATACGGAACTTCCCTTTTTCCAGAGAAAGTATGCACGCTGCACAATTGGGCAGGCTTATCTCCCAAAACGTGTCCATCGGATACTGTGAAATCGTCCCCAGCAGGCATCGGTTAAACGCACCATGCGCTGCGATCAATACATTCCCGCAGCTACCTTCCAGCGGAAGAATCTTTTCCTGCAGAAATGAGGCCGCCCGTTCCATGACTTCCTGAAAGGACTCTGCTCCTTCAGGGGGCACATAACTTTCCGGCTTCCGAAAAAAATCGTGAAGCGGATGGGACAGATCTTTTTTCGGAAGATCATAACTGCTCCCCTCGTAACTGCCAAAATTCATTTCCACCAGCCTCTCGTCTGTCTGCACCGGAATGTCCCTTGTCCCGATAATGATTTGCGCTGTTTCCAGCGCCCGCTCCAGAGGAGAACTGAATGCTCTGTCAAATGCAACCTCTTCCAAAGCTTTCGCGGTTATCCTCGCCAGCTCCCTGCCGAATTCATTCAGCGGAATATCGCTCCTGCCCTGTAGGCGATGCCCTTTATTCCACCCTGTCTCACCATGTCTGAATAAATATATTTTCATCTTTTTATCCGCTTCTTCCTGTTATTTTTACGATTCTGCCATGATTTGGATGTTGCCGCTGTCCCTCTTTCTGACTAATGCCATAAAGCGACTCATAGTATCACTCTTCTCAAAACTGAATACTTCGTCGCAGTTCTTCTGCGGCGCGGCGTTTCGGTAAAAAATTCGAACCACATAGGACACATAACTGACACGTACCCTGCCGCTGCGTACCTGGCCTGATATGGTAGCAGTTTCGATTTTCCCCACTCTTTCCGCATCCACGATTGTTACCAGCCCATTCCATTTCAGACAGATCCAATACCGGCTTCCCACCACACCCTGAAGCATGGAATCCTTTTTCTTCTCCCGAAATGTCCATTCCTTCCCGGCCTGCAAAATGTCCTCTGCAAATGCCTCCTGCCCGGCGGAAGACGGGAATTTCTTCACGATTTTCTTCGAGAATTTTTTCAGGATCTTATCCGGTTTGGACTGACCTTTCTGCCCCAGCCAGAACATCAGACCGATGATTTCTCCCAACAACAGCCCCAACGGTATATAAAATGAAACAATTCTCTGTGTAGGTACTTTTACAAAATACCCGATGACTGCCAATATCACTATACTGCATACCACTGACAGATAGGCCAAACGGCGCGCTCTGTTCAGGCTGTACTCACACCATTCCTCCACCCATTCTCTCTGTACGGCATAAAATTCTCCCATCCTGCCTGATACCGGTAAAGCGCGCTCTCCTGCCGGCTTCCTGCCGCCTGTAAAAAGACCTGCCACCCGAACAACCGCCAACAGAAGGCTTAAGCCTGCCGCTAATATACAGATCCATATATCCGCCATTTCCAGACCGTTCACCACACCGGTTTTCAGATAATACCAGTCTTCCTGCAACGCATTCTGGTCCAATGCCCGGCACATCTCTTCCATAACCTGACCGTGTTCATCCCCGAAATAAGCCTCCCTGTACACCGCATCCTCCTGGAAATCACGGTACAGTCCGATTACTTCACTTTCCCCCAATGCAGAAAAAACATGTTCCAGCATTTCCTCCCCCATAGGTTCCACAGTACCCTGCGCAGTAAAAGGAGCCATATCCTTTCCCGCTCTCAGTTCCACTGCCAGATGCAGATTCCACATAAGGTCTTTCAGCCCCGCATTCTCTCTGTCCGAAACTACAATATAAAGGAATGCCTGCCGATCTTCATCATATACTGCATATCCGATTGTCCGCACTCGATCCGGATCCCCCGAATAATACTCCTCAATGTACGAGCCAACCGGATATGCCGCCTCATACGATATGTATTTACCTTCTGCCTGGGCAAAACTCTCCCCCTCTGCGAGTACCTCGGCCCCGTCCAGTACCTTCCTGAAAGAATCTCCGGCAATCATCCAGCATCCGACAACACTTGCTATCAAGCATAATGTTATCAGAATATTTAACAGCTTTTTCATATCTTTCTCCTTATATTATGATAATATCTTTTTCTCACAAACTTTATTATATAAAAACGGCCGAAAAATTTCAACTGATTCCATCCTGATCTTTTCCTTTTGCGTATCCTGTTGTACGGTATTTTTGTAACCAAAGTTCTAAATTTACAAAGGAGGATTTTTATGAATGAACTTTCCAAAAAACTAAGATGGCTACGCTCCCAGAAAGGTATCTCGCAGAAAGAGCTTGCCCGTTTTCTACACTGTTCCCCGAGCACTGTCTCTAACTATGAAAATGCCGTATATGCCCCGGGACTGGATATACTGGTACTGCTGGCAGATTTTTATGAGGTTTCAGTGGATTATCTTCTGGGCCGCACCTTTTATCCTTATCCCACCGAGCTGCAGCACAAAACAATCTATGGGCAATATACGCTCAGCCAGTTTTTATGTCTTCTGGAGCATTTGACCGAAAAGGACAAACGCTTTCTTGCCTATGGATTCCGCCTTCTGGAAAAGCTGCCGAATCCTAAACAGCAATCCTGACATTCCGTATTGAGGCTGCCTCGTTCGCTAACGGGCCGCCAGACGCTCCCCCTTCATTTCGAAGCCCCGGGAATATTCCCAATAATTTCGGGGCTTCGCCTCAACTATCCCGAAAAGGACTATAATTGTAGAATATACTAATGCGGTTTCTTAACGCGAAAAAAGAACCGTCCCCAAGGCTCCCAGGTCCTCAAAAACAGTTCTTCCAACTGCGCCGCCAGGGGCTCGAACCCTGGACACCCTGATTAAGAGTCAGGTGCTCTACCAACTGAGCTAGCGGCGCATCTCTTATGTGTACCTCTATCTTGTGCCTGTTCTCTGTCTCAAGCACAAGATAGATTATATTACATTATTCTTATAAATGCAAGTGTTTTTTCAATAATTTTTTAAATTTTTTTAAGTTTTTCTAATTTTCCATCTCTCTATACAGCGTCAGGCTCACAAACCCGTCTTCTATCACCGTCTCTGCCTTATCCACCATCATCCCCACCAGAAGCAATTCACTGGTTTCTCCATAATTGCCGGAACCGGCCAATTCCCAGTAAATGTCCTCGATACCGTCATTTTTCTGCTCGTTCAGAGCTTTCAGCGCCTGCAGCTGCCCCTTCTCTTCCGGAAGATAGTTTCCGCGGAATGTGATCACTTCCTGATTTCCTTTCTTCTCCACGCTGAAGTCAATCTTGTCCGCTCCTACTGACAGAAAAAACATTGTCAGTTCCGCCACGACCTTTGCCGTTTTCCTTTGTTCGTCAAACATTTTCACTTTTCCTCTTTCTACCCTTATATTCTAACATGAAACTTTCCAGTCCGGGTACCATTATAATTGCCACCCAGCCCGCACTAAATCCGTTATTATACAAATTTAATCCCCCGTACATTTGAGAAGTACAAGTTACAATGGCCACATGGAGCATTCCTGCCACGATTCCCGCCAAAACGCCGAAGCGTCCGGCAATCGGCGCCAGCCCCACTGCAAAAATCGCGGCAAGCTGCAATCCGGGCATCGTCGGCGTGAACTGATTCAGAAATGTGGAAAGAAATACCCCGCACAACACAGGCAGGTAATTTTTCACATGTGCGCCGAATGCCGCGAATCCATATGCCGTCAGAATCGCCCCCACTACCGGCCCTGACAAATCCCCTCCAACCAGTAGGATATAGGTCTCACATACAGCGCCCACCAGTGCCATATTCATCAAAGTACTTCCGACACCTTCCATCAAGATAAAGTCCGCCACCGCCCTGCCGGGATGTTTCCATATCTTTCGGATTCCCGTCAGATTTCCTTTCGTCAGATACAATCCAAATAAAAAAGTCAGCAGGAAATAACCGTACAGCCCCAACACAATCCAAAGCGGCCTGCCTTCCCTCCAGATCATAACAGACTCACTTTCCAGGCCGAAGGACTTCAAAATACAGACCATCACAAAGGCCAGCACACCCGCAGAAAATCCGACGTTGAACAGGCTGAATCCTTTGTGCATGGAAGCCGTATGTACAGAAAGCACAGGTAATATAAATCCGATGAGGATACCCGTCAGCGTTGCTATGGCCAGATTGATCCTCCTGTCAAACGGCAGCAGATAGATCAGCTCCGTCACCAGCGGCGCCAGGCTTGTTCCGAACATGGCCGTATACAGATATCTTCCCAGTCTGGATCCATGCACCTTGGCATAGAGGGACGAGCCTATCAGGATCGGCAGAATATTCACCGGATTCTTCCCCCAGAGGGCATATCCCGCATTGATACTGATCGCCGCCATGGTCAATCCGGTAAACTTCACCTTCTCCCGATACAGCAAGCATATACTGATTCCCATCACCAGCACCGCGTTCATAAAGGAAGCGCCGTACCCGGCCAGTTCAAAATAATCCGTGATCAAGGCATCTCGCGAGACAACAATGGTCCACAGTCCCTTTATCACGCCAACGATCCCTTCTCTCTCCTGCACCATTCCTGCGACTCCTGCCGCCAACAGCAATATCATGGAAAAGATACAAAGCATCTTCAGTTCTATGCCCTCCAGCTTTCCCCGCATCGTTGTGTCCGCCATCTGTACCTCCTTGCCCATGAGTTCTCTGTCTATTTCCTCCGCTCCTGAAAAATTCATCCCCACCGTTCCTGTCCTCAAAAACGCTTCAAGATTCCTTACTATGTAGTTTACCGGATATTCGTCTAGAAAGCAATAAAAACTTCCAGACAGTTCTGTGTAAAATATGAATAAAAGAATGCATAAAATATTGTTTAGAATGGAAAACTTATATAATTGAAAAATTTTGAATATCATGATATCATAAAGATGGTACGAAACTGTAATCTGAATACCAGGTCGGTCAATTGGATTGACATTTATGAGGATGATGATATGAGAATAGAACGAGTGGACGACAAAACAGTAAAGTGCTTCCTCTCAAACGAAGAATTGGAGGAATATGATATCGACTATAAAGACTTTATCCTTCGAAGCGATAAAGCCCGGGAGATAGTCCAGGAAATCATTGAGCAGGCAGAAGAAGAGGTTGGATATAAGCCGCCCAAATTTGCTTTCGATCTGCAGATTATGATGCTGCCGGATCAGGGGCTGATTCTTACCTTTTCTGACAGAGATCCGGATATCCGGGAAAGCGATCAGTTTATAGAATGCCTGAAGGAAATGAAGAAGATTCTGGAGCGGACACGGGAGAAGATCACCCCCTCCCTTTCTGCATCTGCAGATGCCCAGAATTCCGGATCCCCTTCCCAGGATACAGGTAATCAAACGCCGGATACGGTCTCCGGCCAGAGAAAAGCATCTCAGTCTAAACAGGCCGATCGCCCCGGTTTTGCAGTATTCGCTTTCGCCGGCATCGGGCAGATTATGGAATATGCCTCCATGCTGCCTGCCAATCTGATGGTAGACAGCCGGCTATATGAAATGGATGGCCTTTACTATCTCTATCTGCTCAAAGGCCATGCTTCTTATGAGCGCTACAGCAGAGCCTGTGTTCAAGCCATGGAGTTCGCCAGCCTGTACGCCGCTGATCCGTCCCAGGTTGTACATCTGGAAGAGCACGGCCAATGTCTGATTGCCGAGAAAGCGATCCGCAAGCTTAGATCATAAGGCTGATATCACAAATAGATTCCGCAAAATAGATTCCCTACTGCAAAAGGGCTGCCCCGTCGATCAGGCAGCCCCTTCTTTTCTTCTTTTCTCCTTTTATCTTCTTCCCAACCTGTCCCCTCCGGCCCCGGGTCCTTTGGGCTTTCTCATCAATATCACCGCAGAACCGACCGCCACGCCCCCAAACAGGACGATCGCAGCTATCACTGCCACAAGCAACCAGTTGATTCCTTCTTCTGCCCGCTCCTGCTCCGGTTCAGGCGTCTCTTCCGGGAAAGTCACAAGGGAATCTGTCACTTCCTCCTCAGATTCCAACGGCGGTTCCTCGGTCTGCTCCGGTTCGGTGTCCTTCGGCTTCGGCGAACTTACCGACACTACCTCCACTCTGGGCGGTGTGGTCTTTGCAGGCTTGGTACTGCTTCCTGGTTTTCGTCCCCCCTGGCCCGTTCCCGGCCTGGCAACGACGGCCACACTTCCCGGTGTACCGTCCTCTTCCCCGTCATCACCATTGTCCCCGTTTCCGTCATCTATGGATCCGGGATTCTGCGTAGGCGCAGGTGTCCATATGGGCTCAGGCGCCTGGGTAGGGACAGGTTCCTCCGGCTGTGGCGCCTGGGTGGGCGGAGGCGTCTCCAGCGGCTCTTCCGGCGGCGCCTGGGTGGGCGAAGGTGGCTCCGGGGTAACTTCAGCTGCGGGAGGCGCTGCGGTCTGGCCGGGCGCCCCCATCTGCACGGTTCCCGGAAGCTCCACGCTCTCCATCCTTTTTAGTTCCGTCCCATAGACATACTGAAGGGAATCTTCCACCACGCTCACTGCCGCCGAAGCGTTACCGCCGTTCCCGTCCAGCACCACCAGCCTCCCCACAGTCAGGGAGTCCGTATTTTCCGCAAAAAGCGCATCCACTCCCGCCAGATACACATTCAGCTTTTTCCCGCCTTCATCATATCGGAAATCTGCTATTTTTGCATTGCTTCCCTCAAATTGGAATTCCACCCTTGATGCATCTGCGGAATTCACCGACAGGCTGAACTGGAGGGAGGATACTCCCTCCTTCGCCGCATGTTCCGAGACAATCGTGACCGTTCCCTTCTCGTCCAGCATAAAACCATCGCCGCTTGCCGCGTGTACCTGCATGGAAAACAGGGTCACCGGCACAAGTGCAGTCATAAATAATCTGGAAATCTCTTTCTTCATATCCACCTCTTTTATCGCTGCAGATCCGGAATACTATCCAAATAGACCTCAGGCAATACTGCCGGAACCTCCTCAAACAGAGAGTCACTTACAAGTCTCTGCCCCTCGTTGGTCTCCGCCTTGTTCACACGGTACAGCTCTGCACGGACCTTTTTGATCTGGCTTAAATCCGTATCGGGATCCAGCCAGTAAATCCATGTGCCGTCGGAAACATCCTGGATATTACCTGTATCGGGCACATCGGCCATGATAATCTGCTCCGCCTTCAGGGCATCCCCTTCCAGTCCGCCCACAATATTTCCGTTCTGATCATACAGGATGACCACATTATAGGCAGGGCTGCCCTTGTAGGAACCGGCAAATACGATGGAACCTTTCGGAATCACATCCGTATCCTTCTCTCCAAACTTGAATTCCTCCGCCAGTTTCCCTATAACGAAGCTCTTGCCTTCGCTGTCTTCGGTCCGCCGGAAGTCTACATTGTCTCCCGTAGGGCCAAGTACATCCAATTCTCCAATCGATACCGTATCTCCGTTGGCAGTCTTCAGAATCAGCTTCAGGGCCGATGCCGAATACGTACTCACATACTTTTCTCCGCTGGTAGAAAGGTAGATTGTCTGCGCGCCCTTGAAGGTTCCGTTTGCCACCTCCCGCCAGGTATCGTCAATCCGTACTTCGATCGAATATGCCCTTTCTGCCGTATCGCCCGGCGTATACTGGAAGCCTGCCACGGTAACCGTCTTGTGGAAATCCAGCAAAATCACCGCTTCTCCGCTGGCTGTAGCCGTATAAACTGTCTCCGCCTTGTTATCAATGAGCTTCTCTTTCTCCGCAGGCGCCTTCTCCGCTTCCGGATCGCTGCAGTATACCGTATCCTTGCTGCCAGGCTCTGCCGTTTCTCCCGCCGCCTTCAGGTTCTGGGTTTCTACTGTCCAGAAGGTTTTATCCAGACTGCCGTTATGCTCGATTTTCAGAGGATCCAGCGTCTTCACGGCAGAGCGGTTCAGGTATTTGTCAACTACCGTCACCTCATAGGATACCGTCCGATTATTCATGGTGGTAATGATGTCGCTCATGGTATTTCCTGTAGTGAAGCCCACGGTCTCCCGAATGGTCTTTCCTCCGGAAATCGTACACCGTACCACCTCATATCCCAATATATCAGCCTCCGGAATGGTCTTGGCGCTGAGGTTGAAATCGATCCGGTTGGCTGCCACCTTTGTAGCTGTCACGCCGTCACCTACAGCTTCTACCTTACCTTCCGTATCCAGTACACTGCTTCCGCCGCTCTCCAGCCTATATACTCTGGCTTCATCATTGACATAGTAAATGGCTCTGGTCTCCTTGGAGAACTGACCTGCATAAGCTCTGGTCCCCTCGTCCGGCGTCATTCCCCAACGCTGGAAGAAGTCCAGAATATCCTTTTCGGCCGCCGCGCAGGCTAAACGCATCAGATCCTGATCGCGGTTTCCGGCCAATGTCAGGGCCACGTTTCCGGGATGAGGCGCCTTCGCCTGATCTCTCGCATAGGTATCCACCCGTGCAAAGAACAGATTATTCAGCTGTTCCTCATAGTTTTCATAGGTCTTGTAATTATATCCGTTGTCATAGGCCAAGTGCAGCTGCCAGTACATAGCCAGCTGGGTAAATACATTGGAAGCCGGCCCCCTGGATCCGGATGTCACCTTCTCATACACCTTATCATATTGGAAGCGAACGCTGTCGTTAGTATCCCTTGCCTGGGCCAATACGGAGAAATAGTTGTTGGTCACCTCCGCCACCGCATATGCCCCCTGATTGATACAATGCCCGATCTCATGGGCAATGCCCCATCCGAAATAGGAACCGCTCTGCCATTTGCCATTCTCATCCCGCACAACCGGCGATGCGGTCACCATGCCGGAGGTAGAACCCCATCCGATTCCGATATGATTACCCGAGGCATACATAAAGGCTCCGGCAAACATTCTCTGATAGCGGATATTCAGATGCCTCAGCGGAATCCTGTCTTTCACATCCGGCGCATTGTCATTCAATCCCTTGTGCTGGTAGAACAGGTACATCATCTCGTCCATGGCATCCATGGAATTCAGAATTTTCCCGGCCCGTTCTTCCGCTGTCGTACCAGCGCTTCCGGAACCGGCCCAGATCTGTTGCGCCGGCAGGGAGAACATCATGGTATCCAGCAGAATGTCCGTGGCTCCCAGAATACACTCATCCGCCTTGTATTCTTTTTTCACCGATTCATTGGTTCCGTTCTGATGAACCTCCTGGTGCTTCGCCTGTATATTGCTCACATAGGTTTCCAGAGCCTCCACATAAGCCTGAGTTCTCTTCAGCCGCTCTGACTGCTCTTCCACCTGATACAAATCCAGTATAGGCACCTGTTCCCCGCCGCTGACACGGACCGCATACTGGTCATTGGCATTGTTTCCGGTATATTGTACATAGAGAGCTCCGCCGGCTTCGCTTTCCTTAGTCCACAGCTTGGGAACGGTAATCTTATTGGCTCCCACCTTCAGGGTAGCCACTGTGCTGCTCACTCCCCCTGCCTCTGAATTATACTGTGTCGCCACCAGCTGCAGGTTGGTACTTTCCCCTGTTCTCTTGGTATTATGCCCCACATAGATCATGATCTTATCCTGGGCTGCCGCCGTGATACCGATGGGCTGCCATGCGTTCAGTCCGCCGAATCCTCTTCCGGCATCCTGTGTGGTAATGGTACTGTGAATCTTCACCGGCGCACGCAGATCCTTTGCATTCAGGATATCTTCCGCATTTTTCAGCTCCCGCTCCAGAAGCTCTCTGTCCGGATGCAATTCCCCGCTTTCCTCGTCAGGGGTATTGATTCTCTCCCGCAGCTGATTGATGGTATCCTGATTCACCTCCGGTTTCAGCACCATATGGAGATCGTCCTCATACAATGCCAGAATATCTGCCAGCAAGGTATCGTAATGATAGAAATATACCTCTGCAACGGAAATGGTTCCCACCGCGGAATAACGTGCAAGTCCGAACTGAAGCTTTTTAATCTTTGCCATCTGGGGCAGTTTTACCACATAATAGCTCTTGCCCTGCGCATCCGTCCGTCTCTGCATGGATACTCCGGACACATTAGTCGCCGTCCCGCCTTCATCCCAATAGCGGACCTTAATATAGCTGATACCCGTATCCTGAGATGACAGATCATGGAAGGCAAAGGTATCCATCTCATAGGCCTGGTCAAACTCATACAACAGACCTGCATTGGTTTTTAATACACCGCCTACAGGATTATATCCTCCTGCATCCCAGGTATTTGCAAAATAGTAAGATGCCGGATCATGATCGACTGTTCCCCATGCGGTACCGGCCTGGGTATCCAGAGGACTGTCTTTCATGGCTGCGGCCGTGGTGGCATTAATAATATGGGCTCCCTTTTCTCCCACCTCTCCCCGATTAATCAGCTTATACTTGGGCATGGCTGCCGGGCTTAAGTCCGTGGTGGTAGCAGACACCGTAAGTGAAGGATCACTCTCTCCCAGTTCATTGACACCGGTCACATAGACAGAATATTTTACCAAATCCTTCAGTCCTGTAATGATATAACTGTTCTCCGAAATATTCTCAATCTTCTGGTATGTATCCGTGCCTTCTTCTTTATAATATACATTATAGGAGACCGTATCCTTCATATCCTTCCACGACACGATGATACTCTGGTATTTTCCTTCGGCATTCACATCGTCCGGCTTGGGCGGTCTGGAATTTGGCATCGGCGTAGCCGTCACCTCCTCGCCGTACCCGCTGCGCCATGTACCGTTGACAGACTGCACCTGTATTCTGTAGTCCAGATAATTGGTCAGCCCCTTGCCTCCGAAGGAAGTGAGATCCAACGCATTTCCGGTTACCATCACAGTCTCCGACTGCTCTCCCTGCTTCACCAGAACCTCATATCCTGTCACATTGACACAAGCTTCCCATGTCACACTGATCTTCCCGCTGTCCGCCAGGGCCTTCAGGTTTTTCGGAATATCCATCGCCGGCTCCGGAATACGCTCCCCCATGCCGTTTACAAATTCCACCTTGGAAATCTCTGCCAGATTCGCCTCCGCCGTCATCTCCCTGATCACCAGCGTCACCCGCTTTACGGCAATCTGGGTCCCCAGATGAAGCCGGATATTCCCCTTGGAATCCCGCTCCGCATATACATCAGCCCGGTCCAGCAAAAATTCCACATCGCTCACCACCGGAACCTCGATAGTCCCTTCGCCGCCCTCGTCCATATATGTAACCGTAACCGCAGCCTGTTTGATGGGATTACCCTCTCCTGTCTCAATAATGATGCCGTCTGCCTGGGCTGCCTTCCCGGCCTGTCCGTCAAAATCAAACTGTACGGTCACCGGATTCTCCGGGGAAATCGCTCCCCCTGCCGCAGGCGACAGAGTAACACTGTTCTGATTCTTCAGCATCCCGGTCAAGCTTCCGTTCACCGCTGTCCCGTCTCCGGCTGCAGGCATGATCACGGCATTGGGAATAAATTCCTCAATCCCCGCCTGCTTGTCTCTGGTATCATTGAAAGCCTTGGAGAAATACTCCAAATCCACCAGATTAACCTCTCCATCCCCGTTTAAGTCGGGCAGAGCGGAAAAATCCCCTTTGTCAACAGCGCTCACCAGCACATCCCTGTCTGCCTCATCTACCTTGCCGTCACCGTTCACATCTCCGATCACCAGCACGCCCGGATGGAGCACATCTTCCTCATAAGTGATCCCTGCCAGAAATCCTGTCATCAGATTGACGGCATACGCCCTGCCCTCTACCTGGATATTCTGCGTATATGTAGCGAACCCGTCCGCCATTACCGTTAAGACATATGCTCCGTCCGCCACCTTTTCGAAACTTGTCCTGGAAGGCTTTGTAGATTGTGCCTCTATGGCAATATAACTCGTTCTGGTCTGATTGGAAGCGTCTGTCAGAGTGACCGTGAAATTCACGGCACGATCCAAAAATAATGCCGCTCCGATGGACACGTCCACCTGACCCACAGGTCCCAGGGACCTCTGCCCCCCAATATTGCCCGCAGCCGGCTGATTCGTCTGTGTGCCCTGCGGAGTTCCGCCCTCCTGAGGGGGCTGCGTACCCTGGCCGTTTCCGCTTCCCTGAGACGGCTGAGACTCTCCGCTTCCACTCTCCTGAGAGGGCAGAGACTCCTGACCGTTTCCGCTTCCCTGGGACGGCTGAGACTCCCCGCTTCCGCTTCCCTGAGACGGCTGAGACTCCCCGCTTCC
>OFFY01001748.1_pt1 | contig 17021 bp, 19 predicted proteins | sample 1521481 | NCBI WGS metagenome assembly OFFY01 (sample SAMEA3504117, study PRJEB24116) | mouse gut metagenome | biome: mouse gut; feature: mouse-associated habitat; material: faeces | place: Denmark | collected 2011
CCCTTGCCGGAAAGGCGCATCCGCTGGGCCACCCCGAAGCGGTGCTGCTCGTCGGCCACGATGAGGGCCAGCCTGCGGAAGGCCACCCCCTGGTCGATCAGGGCGTGGGTGCCCACCGCGAAGTCGATCTCCCCCGAGGCCAGGGCGGCCCGGGTCCTTTTCTTCTCCGCCGCCGGCATGGAGCCGGTGAGCAGGCCCACCCGCACCCCGGCGGGAGCCAGAAGCTGGGACAGGGACTTGAAATGCTGCTCGGCCAGCACTTCGGTGGGGGCCATGAGGGCGGTCTGACAGCCGCTCCCGGCGCACAGCCAGCCGGCGTACGCGGCCACGGCGGTCTTGCCCGAGCCCACGTCCCCCTGGACCAGCCGGTTCATGGGACGGCCTGAGGTAAGGTCGGCGGCCACCTCGTCCATCACCCGGCTCTGGGCCTGGGTGGGGGCGAAGGGGAGGAGAGATAGAAAATCCTTCTTGAGCCGGGGGGAGAGAGGAAAGCCGTCCCCCTCCCGGCCGCGGCGGTCCTTCAAAAAGCTGAGGCCCACCGCCAGATAGAACAGCTCCTCAAAGGCCAGCCGCCGACGGGCCAGGGAGAGGGCCTCCTCGTCCTCCGGGAAATGGATGTTTTTCAGGGAAAACTCCGCCGCGGCCAAGCTGTGCTCCTGACGGATGTGTTGGGGCAGAGTCTCGGGCGCCTCTCCGGCGCAGGTCAGGGCCTGACGGGTGAGGGAGGCCAGCAGATGGTTGGAAATCCCAGCCGTCAGCCGGTAAACCGGCATGATACAGCCGGTAAACGAGCGCCTGTCAACTCGCTCAAAAATTGGGTTTACCATCGTTCTCCGCCGGCCCTGAACCTCCACGGAGCCGTAAAAGATGTACTCCTCGCCCGCTTTGATGGCCCGCTCCAGGTAGCTCTGGTTGAAAAAGGTGAGGTGGAGCGCGCCGGTATCGTCAACTACCTTTACCTGGACCAGCTCCAATCCCTTCCGGATACGGGACAGCCGGGGATGCTCCGCCGCCATGGCGGTCACGCATACCCGGCCCTCCGGAGGAGCGTCCCGGATGGTGTAGATTTTTCTGCGGTCCTCGTAGTCCCGGGGATACCAGGTGAGAAGGTCCCCGGCGGAGGTCAGTCCCAGCTTCTCCAGCTTTTTGGCCCGGGCCTCCCCCACACCGGGGAATTGGGTGAGGGATGTTCCGCCTGTGATCTCCATGGGAAAGGCCTCCTTCCGGTTGAAATATTCCCTATTTTACCACAGCTTCCCAGGAGAGTAAAGGCGAAGAATGGGACTTGCCACGGGGAACGGGGTCCGGTATAATATAGAAGCGGCCCCTGGCCGCCTGAAATTGGAAAGGAGCGCCGCCATGCAGGAATATATTTTAAATCTGCTCCCTCTGAAGGAGGGGGAACGGGAGGAATTTGAAATTGTCGCCCCGGACGCCAAACATGTTTACGCCCGCAGCAGCACGGTAACTTCCCGGCAGATCGCCTCCGCCACCGTCGTATTCGGCTGGCCCCGGCCGGAGATGATGAAGGGAGCCGCCGGCTTGAAGTGGTTCCAGACCATGTGGGCGGGCACCGAGGAATACGATGGTATGCTGCCCCAGGGGGTGCGGTTTACCTCCTCCAGCGGCTCCAACAGCCGCAGCGTGGCCGAGCACATGCTCACCTCTATGCTGGCCCTGTGCCGCCGTCTGCCCACCTATGTGGACAGCCAGCGCGCCCATGTCTGGAAGGACGAGGGGCCAATGAAGACGATCCTGGGCGGCACGGTGCTGGTGGCGGGGGCGGGCCATGTGGGCTGCGAGTTCGCCAGGCTGTGCCAGGGATTGGGGGCGAAAACCATTGGACTGAAACGGACGGTAAACGGGCCGGTGGAGGGCTTTGACCGGCTGTGCCCCATGGAGGAACTGGACGCCCTCCTGCCCCAGGCCGATGTGGCGGCTCTGGTCCTGCCCCACTCGCCCCAGACGGCGGGGCTGATGGACGCGCGCCGCCTGGCCCTGATGAAGGACGACGCCATTCTCCTCAGCGCCGGGCGGGGGACCGTTCTGGATCAGGACGCCCTGGCCCGGATCATGAAGGACGGCAAGCTGTGGGGGGCGGCCCTGGACGTGACCGACCCGGAGCCCCTGCCCAAGGACAGCCCCCTGTGGGATACGCCCAGACTGCTCCTCACCCCCCATGTGGCCGGGGGGATGCGGCTGGAGATCACCCGCCGGAAATGCGTGGAGATGGCGCTGGAAAACCTGCGCCGCTACGTGGCGGGAGAGCCGCTGCGCAACCTTGTACGGTGAGGACGGGCGGCGCATATAAGTAGAAAAGCGGAAAGGCCCTGGCCTTTCCGCTTTTTGCGGGTCATCGGGCGGTGAACACCATAACGCTTCTGGCCCGAATGCTGACCTGGCATCCGGGGACGGCGGACTGCTGCTGCTCCGCCGTCCAGGTGTCCACCTCCTTGACCCAGTACATGGAGGCGGGCAGCTGGGGCAGCGTGACGGTCAGGTCCTCCCACCAGGCGTTGGAGGCCACGTAGACCACCTGCGTACCGGAAGTCTGGTCCCAGCCGGCGAACATGACCCCCACATAGCGGTCGTGGCGCTCAAAGGGACGGTCCCGCCAGGGGGTGGTCCCGTGGAAGCTGATGTCCGGGAAACCGCAGGAACAGTTTTCCGTCTGGGCGCGGAGGACCCGGTGCTCCTTACGGAAGCGGATCATGAAGCGGAAGAAATCGAACATATCCCGATTCTGCTCCAGCCGGTTCCAGTCCAGCCAGGAGATGATGTTGTCCTGGCAGTAGGCGTTGTTGTTGCCGAACTGCGTGTTGCAGAACTCGTCCCCAGCCAAAAACATGGGGGCGCCCCGGGAGCACATGAGCAAGGCGAAGGCGTTGCGGCACATCCGCTTTCGCAGCTCGTTCACCGCGGGGTCGTCCGTCTCCCCCTCCGCGCCGCAGTTCCAGCTGTTGTTGTCGTTGGCCCCGTCGGTGTTGTTCCAGCCGTTGGCCTGGTTGTGTTTTTCGTTGTAGGAGTACAGGTCCCAAAGGGGGAAGCCGTCGTGGCAGGTGATAAAGTTCACCGAGGCGTTGTCCCGCCCCTGATCGCCGTAGATGTCCGGGGAGCCGGTCAGCCGCAGGGCGGCCCCCTGGGCGAAGCCCTCGTCCCCCTTGAGGTAGCGGCGGATATCGTCCCGATAGCGGCCATTCCACTCCGCCCACCGATTCCAGGAGGGGAAGGTGCCCACCTGATACAGCCCGCCCGCGTCCCAGGCCTCGGCGATGAGCTTCACGTTGCCCAGAATGGGGTCGAAGGCCAGGGACTGGAGCAGGGGGGGATCGCCCATGGGGGAACCGTCCTCGCTGCGGCCCAGGATGGAGGCCAGATCGAAGCGGAAGCCGTCGACGCGGTAGGCGGTCACCCAGTAGCGCAGGCAGTCCAGAATCATCTGCCGGACGATGGGGTGGTTGCAGTTCATGGTGTTGCCGCAGCCGGAGAAGTTGTAATACTGCCCGTCGGGGGTGAGCAGATAGTAGATGTTGTTGTCAAAGCCCTTGAAGGAGAAGAAGGGGCCTTTTTCGTTGCCCTCGGCGGTGTGGTTGAACACCACGTCCAGATAGACCTCGATGCCCCGGCGGTTGCAAGCCTGAATCAGCCGTTTGAGCTCGTTGCCCTCCCGGTTGAACTCGGTGGAGGCGGCGTAGCTGGTGTTGGGAGCGAAAAAGCTGACGGTGCTGTAGCCCCAGTAGTTGTAAAGGGTGTTTCCGTCCACCTCCCGGTAGTCCTGCATCTCATCAAACTCGAAAATGGGCATCAGCTCGATGGCGTTGACCCCCAGCTGCTCCAGGTAGTCCAGCTTCTCCATCAGGCCGGCAAAGGTGCCGGGGTGGGCTACGCCGGAGGAGGGGTCCTGGGTAAAGCCCCGGACATGGAGCTCGTAGATGACCAGGTCCTCCATGGGAATCAGAGGCTGGGCCATATTTTCCCAGTCGAAGTCGTCCTTGACCACCCGGGCCTTGTAGTGCTGGCCCTGGGGGGAGGTGGCCCCCCACCGGCTCTGGCCGGTGACCGCTTTGGCGTAGGGGTCCAGCAGATACTTGCTCCGGTTGAAGATCAGCCCACGCTTGGGATCGTAAGGGCCGTCTACCCGGTAGGCGTACTCAAACTCCTCAATGTTCAGCTTGAACACGATCATGGAGTAGACATTGCCGATGCGGTAGTGGGGGGGGAAGGGGAGGACGGCAAAGGGCTCGTCCTGTTCCCGGTGGAAGAGGAGCAGCTCGATGGAGCTGGCCCCGTGGGAGTGGACGGTGAAGTTGACGCCGCCGGGAATGGCGGTGGCGCCGTTGCTGTCGTAGAAGCCGGGCCGGACATCGAAGCCGGCGATGTGGTCCAGGGGGACCAGATGGATGGAACGAGAGATGGGGGCCTGTGCCATGAGCGGTTCCCTCCTTTAAAAATTATCCCTATTGTACCACAGAAAGGCGGGCCCGTAAAGGAAAAGCGCTGGTTTACCGGCGGCCGCCGCTCATGTTTTTCAACAGCCGCTCATATAGTTTACCAGCACCGGGGCCCCCTGTGGGGGGGACAGTGATTTGAAAACGGGAGTGTTGCGGTATGGTAAAAGAGCGGGAGAGGATCAGAATATGGTTTATCGGGAAGCGGTGGTGGTCGGCATGCGCCTGTCTCTGCCTGGCGGCGGTGATGTTCTATGTGGTCAATTACCCCGCCGCCGTGGGAGCCTCCGCCTCCGCCCGGCAGCTGCCCATCTACTGTGTCCAGCGGGACCAGAAGCTGGTGGCCGTCAGCTTCGACGCCGCCTGGGGTGATGTTATTTTGCGGCACGCACGATGAGGGTTGAAATAACCAGCAATTTCCCGTTTTCAAGTATATATTATAACAATGAAGCGCCCAAAGTCAAATAGGCTTTGGGCGCTATCTTTCTATTGAGGTGGTATACATGATTGAACGGCTTATAAACCTGGAGCGTCCATACGGAGAACCGGAGTACAGCAGACTTTCGGAGCAGATCGCCCAGATGAAGCAGCAGCTTTGCTTTCAGCTCAACCAAGAGGGTCGAAACCGGCTGGAACAATTGACAGACATCTTCATACGCCAGGAAACAGCCATACTGCATGACGCTTTTGCGGACGGCTTCTGGACAGAGGTAGAACTGATGCTGGACTTTCAGAAGCGAAAATAACCCAGCAAGGTACAAGTGGCTTTACTGTCCTGCTTTTACAATCGCTTCAATCAAGCCTTGCAACATCTTGTCCACTGGCTCCTGATACTTTACGTCCAACTGTTCCAGCTTGGAAATTGTCTCTGACCAAACTTCGGTGTCAACGCTGTCTCCGAACAAGAGGTAGTCGCTGCTGCATGACAGCACACGGCAGACGGTCATCAGAGAATCCAAACTGAATGTGGAATCGCCTAACTCAATGTTGGCGATAAAGCGGGGACTAAGAGAACACAATTCTCCCAGCTTCTCTCTGGTATACCCAGCCCGTTCCCGCCGCTCCCGCAGGCGGAGGCCAATTTGGGCCTTCAGTGTGTCTGTCAAGGTCATCACCTCTTATCACAAGTATAATATGTGAAAAGAGGGGTTGAAATGCGGCTATATTTCATTTATAATATGTGATACTAGATGTAATTTGGATTTATATGTTCTAAAACACAAACAGAGATGGAGGCAATTCTATGTTTTGTACAAATTGCGGAGAAAAGATCCCTTCTGGAGCCAAGTTTTGCGGACACTGCGGCAAGCCGGTGTCATCCCCAGGCACTCCCGCACCGGAAGCCGCTCAAACTGGCAGCGTTCAAACTGCACCGGCGTTATTAACTTCGCTGAAAGGGGTAAGCAAATATAAGGGAACGCCCCTTGCCGGCTACTCTGCGGCCAGCGGCACACTATCTGTCTATCAAGACCGCCTGGAGTTCAAAAGGAAAACGGGCAGTGCATTGAGCGCCCGGGGCGGTGCGATTGGTTTAGGGATTTCAAAAGCCATGGCAAAAGACGATCCAATCGAGGTTTATGAACTGGAGCAGATTTCTGAATTACGGGAAGGCAAGTATATGGGGCTGTATAATACTCTGGCCGTGGCATTGAAGAACGGGGAAGTATGGTCATTTTGTCCAGTGCTGCCAAACAGCTCTGAACCCAAGAAAATAATTGCTCTGCTAAAACCTTATATGCAGCACTGAAAAATTCAATTGGGGAGGAAATATTATGGGCGCAATTTTACTGATTGCCTACGTTGCCATAGGATATTGGGCTGTAGGACAGACCTTTTTAGGAGAACCGCTTCTTGGCAATTACCGCACGCTTCAATCGCAAAAGGTTTTATGTGCAATATTTCTTGGCTGGCTTATCATTCCCATCGTTATAATTCAACGAGTTTTGAAAGGTAGGAAGTGAAAACGATGCTAGTATCGAAAAGATTTTTGATAATTTGGGGAATCTGTATTGCTCTTGTATTAGCGGGCTGCGGTCAAGCTCAGCCAGAAAATACACCCGCCGATCAATCGGCTACGGAAAAAACAGATACACCCTCTATAAAGAGTGAGGCTGAAATAAAAGGTGATTTAGCAGAAAATCAGGACTTCTATACTCTCTTTGATTACAATTGCTATGACAGCTACGGAAATTATGCGGACAGCGCCTATTCGATTGATGAATTGACGATCACAAGAAGAAAAACTGACAAAGATGCCGGAACGGATGACATTTACGCCGCTATAACAGCCAGCAGCCCGGATAGTAAATATGTGGGGGATTTCCATCTTCTCTACTCTCTCTATGATGTGGGCGGCTGGTATCTGGAAAATATAGAATTGGAATCCGGAACGCTTGAAGCCCTTTCTCAAGTATCGGAAGCGGACGCTTTCAATATCGTACTGAATCTATTAGCTCCCCTGGGTGCGGACCTTGCTGACAGCTGGATTGACCATAGGGAAATGATTTCAGACCGGGAAGAAATTATTACCGCCGTGGTAGACTTTGATGACGGAATTATTTCTGTTTTTGGCAGCATTGAACTCTATTTCTACTATGACGGAACTGAGTGGTCACATGAGCAGACAAGTACTGATCTCGCCTATGATATCTTAGCCGATGGAACATATGAAAGCTTAGGCCATACAGGATACCCGGATTTTCTGGTAATCAGTCACGAAAATGGCGTTCCTGTTGTCAGGCGCACATCAGGTTGGGGTGGAGGAATTGATCCTTTCAAAGTAAAGGACTGGGAATTTGACTGCCTGTCCAGAGCCTATATCTACGGCGGAGGAGTGAATGGTGATATTCCGTGCGAATACCGTTTCGGAGACGATGGAAATATTTACTACTTCATCAACGGAGTACAGGACAAAACACTCTATCGCATTGCAGACCCCATCACAGATGCAGATGTTCTGTGGGAAGCGCTCAAACAGTCTGGAAACTCGTGGTAGTATCTAAAAGGTGAACTTACGGTATATCAAACTACATACTATAGCTATGAAGGCCTCGGGGTAATTCCCCGGGGCCTTATTCTGCATTTAGGAGGAATTACAATGTCCGCAAATGTTGAAACCATGTTTTATGTTCGTGAAAAGCCCTGGCATGGTCTGGGTACTGAGGTACAGGAAGCTCCCACTTCTGCTGATGCCCTGATCTGCGCCGGTCTGGATTGGGAGGTCATACAGGAGAACGTCTATACTGAGGGCGGTATCCTGGTTCCCGGTTATCGGGTCAATCTCCGCAGCACCGACAGCGCCGCCCTGGGTATCGTGTCCGACCGCTACAAGGTAGTGCAGAACGAGGCCGCTTTCCAGTTCACCGATGATCTCCTGGGTGCTGGCGTGACCTACGAGACTGCCGGTGCTCTCCAAGGTGGCCGCAAGGTCTGGATGCTGGCCCGTATGCCCCACCGCTATATCATCGCTGGGGACGAAATCGCTCCCTATCTGGTTGTGATGAACTCCCACGACGGCAGCTCCGGCATCAAGGTTGCCATGACCCCCATCCGGGTGGTGTGTCAGAACACTTTGAATCTGGCCCTCAACAGCGCCAAGCGTATCTGGACCACCAAACACACCGAGAACGTCATGAGCCGGGTTTACGAGGCTCAGGAGACGCTGGGACTGGCCGAAAAGTACATGGGTGAGCTGGGCCGTGGCATTGATACCCTGTCCAGGATCAAGCTGACCGATAAGAAGGTCGCAGAGTTCATGCAGGAGTTCTTTCCTGTTGACACTGATATGCCCGATGTGCAGCGGAAGAACAATCTGCGTCTGCTGGAGGACATGAAGGCCCGGTACTGGGATGCTCCCGATCTCTCCCATGTGGGGAAGAATGGCTACCGTTTCGTCAATGCCATCAGCGACTTTGCCACCCATGCCAATCCCATCCGCAGGACGAAGAATTACGATGAAAATCTGTTCCTGCGGACTGTCGAGGGCAATCCCATGATCGACAAGGCGTACAAAATGGTACTAGCGGCAGCGTAAGGAGGTATTGAAATGTCTGCAAAAATTTTGGTGTCTACTGAGGGTATGTCCTACGCTGACTGGCTGGAGTACCGGAAGCAGGGTATCGGCGGCTCGGACGCCTCCGTGGTCTGCGGGATCAACCGCTACAAGTCCCCTGTGGAGCTGTGGCTGGATAAAACGGGCCAGCTCCCGCCCCAGGAGGCCGGGGAGGCTGCCTATTGGGGGACACAGCTTGAACCCTTCGTCCGGGCCGAGTTCACCAAGCGCACGGGGATTGAGGTCAGCCACAAGAGCGAACTGCTCCAGAGCGAGGAGTACCCCTTCATGCTGGCGAACCTAGACGGAACCTGTGAAGTCCCTGAAGTTGGGACGTGCATCTTTGAGGCGAAAACCGCCTCCGCTTACAAGGCTGGGGAATGGGAGGACACCATCCCCGACGAGTATATGCTTCAGGTACAGCACTACATGGCCGTGACCGGATACGCCGGGGCCTATATCGCCGTTCTCATTGGAGGCAACACCTTCAAATGGCGGTTTGTGGAGCGTGATGAGGAATTGATTTCTATGCTCATTGAGCTGGAAACCGCTTTCTGGAACCATGTGCAGGACGGTACGCCCCCTCCGCTGGATGGCTCCAATGCTTGTGCCAAGTTCCTTGCCGACCGTTTCCATGACAGTATCCCCAAATCCCACATCACCCTGCCTGACACCGCCGCTGATCTGCTGGCTCAGTACGATGAAGCCTGTGAGGAATTGGAGATTGTTACCGAGAAAAAGCAGAAGGCCGAAAATCTGTTGAAGGAGATGATGGGTGAGAACGAGGTAGGGACTGCCGGAGGCCATGTTGTGACCTGGAAAAGCGTGTCCCAGGAGCGGCTTGACAGCAAGACCTTGAAGGCCGAGCACCCCACCCTCTGCAAGAAGTACACCAATAAGACATCGTACCGCCGCTTTACTATTAAGGCGGCGAGTTAAATTTGGGAGGTTCATTATGGACAACACGAAACTGAAAGGCCGTATGAGCGGCAAAATGCAGGAGTTGCAGCAGACTACTGGAAATCAGAATATCACCGTTACCTCTGCACCGGAAACCTCTCTGGCCCCGGTGGACTCCACCTATCTGGCCCTGACCAACAACGCCCTGGACATCATCCGGGCCAACTTGAAGAGCCAGCCGTTGACGCTCGACCTGTTCGATCTGGTCAAGTCCCCCTCTGGCGGTGCTACCGTGTTTGAGGTTCCTGGGTTGGCGGGAAATGAAGCCGCCATGGATCTGACGGGCATTGTGCTGGACTACACCACTCCCAGGGCCTATTGGGATACGCCCGATCCGGTGGAGGGTACGCCCCCTGTGTGCATGAGCCAGAACAGTATCATTTCCCACGATGGGAAGTCCTGCGCTCTCTGCCCCTATAACGACTTCGGTTCCAAGGACGGGGACAGCAATGCCAAGGCTTGCAAGGAATCTGTGCTTCTGTTTCTTCTGCGGCCCAACAGCATCATCCCTCTTCTGGTGCGTATCCCTGTGACCAGCAAGCCCCGGTTCCTGAAATACTCTACTCGTCTCCTGAGTACCCTGACACCGCTTTCCAGCGTGGTTACGAAGATCACTTTGGAGAAGGCCACCAGCAAGCAGGGCAAGCCCTACGCCCTGTTCAACTTCCAGACGGTCAGCACTCTCGGCCCGGAGGAAGCGGCCCAGGCAAAGGCGTTCGGGCAGCAGTTCATGGAGATCGTGAACGCCGCCCAGATGGTGCCGGAGCTGGCACAGGCCAGCTAAGATGCTATGATGGCCCTGTCCCTGACCTACGGCGGGGATGCCGGGTCATTTATTGTCTGAAAAGAAAATTGCGAAAGGGGAAATGTTCATGAGCCGGAATCCTAAAGATGCTCCTCTCCCAGCAGAAAAATTCGAGCTGTCAACGGCCACTGCTGTTGAGATGACCGAGATCGACGGCATGGAGCAGGGGGCTGTCCTCCGCTTCACTGATGCCGGCGGGGCTGGACTATCCAGCGGGGACAAGGAACTCCGCACCTGTTACGGTGACCTCTATGTGATCGTAAACGCCCTGCGGGACTATGCCAATATGCTGGAAAGTGTGATTCCTGAGTGGGGATTAACCGGATACCATGCAGCCACCTACGAACTCCACGCCGCCCGGTGCAGAAAAATTGCAGAAAAATACGCCGACGCTATTGGTTACGACTATGATAAGGCTGTGGAGAGGTGCGAAAAACGGCGGGCCAAGGGTAGCCGCGGCGGCGATACTGGCATGGATGGTCTGGAAGCCCTGGTACGAAAACGGGAAGTCAGTCCCAAAGGATGTGAGAAGGGAGGTCAAAAGCCTGATGGCAAACAGTGAACGGGAGCGGCTTTTGGAGCGGTTGAAGGGGGTTAAAGCTCTTGCCGACCGTGGAGTTGACGGGGAACGGGGTAATGCTGCCGCTCTCCTGGCTGTCCTTATGGAAAAGCACGGTCTCACAGAAGCTGATTTGGAAGGAGCCGAGATCAGCACCCATTGGATTCGGTACAAAACTATCTATGAGCGGAAATTGTTGTTTCAGCTTGCCTATATGCACCTTGGCAGCGGTCATGCCTTTGGATGCGTCGGGAGATACACAGGCCGCCGCCGCAAAGAGGTCGGAATCAAGTGTACTCCTGCGCAGTACATCGAGATTGAGGCTGACTATCAATTCTACCGCAAGGCTCTGGAAGAGGAATTGAGTGTATTCTATTCTGCCTTTATCCAGAAAAACGAGCTGTTTCCACCTCCTGGGCTGGCCGAAAGATTGGATTCGGAACAGGTAGACCTTGATGTTATAACAAAGATGGAAGCCATGATGGAGGGAATTGAACACAGAACCAGACACAAAGCGATTGGAGACGTTGCGGATGGAAAAGAAACTTAAAATCCAGCGTGTCAGTTCGGTGTTTCTTGGACAGGTCATAGACCGCCGTATCCCCTGCGGCCTCTTTCTGGCGAAGGAGGGCCGGAAGTGGGTGGCGGTTGACAACACCACCGGGGACGCATGGACAGAGGAATTTTCTCGGAAGCGTCAGGCAATCCGCTGGCTGCGGGGAAAGTCTGAGATATAAAAGGAAGGTGTTACTATGCAGGTTTTAGTTGTTGAACCGGAGCGCAGGCCGGAAGTGCGGGAAATCAACGATTCCCTGTCGGCCATGCAGGAAATCGTAGGCGGTCTGATTCAGCCTATCTATCTCTTTGACGAACCTGTTGCACTGGTCTGCAATGACGAGGGCAAATTGCTGGACCTTCCAGCGAACCGTGGGCTACGGAATAAGGACGGCCAGATATACGATATCGTGTGCGGTACGTTCTTCCTGTGCGGTGCTCCGCCGGACAGCGATCACCTTACCAGCCTGACCCCGGAGCAGATTCAGCGGTATCAAGAACGGTTCTATGCCCCGGAGATGTTTTGGGGCCTGGATGGCCATATCGTCTGCCTGCCTCTGGAGATCGATTGAGCAATTCTATCTCTGATGGAATCCCTTGTGCCGCAGGGGGTTCCATCTCATTTTACTGATTGATTGGAGTGATAAACATGAGGGCCTTGCATCCTATGACCCAGGAGGAACGGGACTTTGCGGAGCAGCATCACGATCTGGTGATTGACTTTCTCCGCTGCAAACGCCTTCCGATGGGTGATTTCTACGATGTTGTGATCTTCGGGTATCTCTCTGCTGTGCAGCAGTATTTTCGCAATCCTCCTGCTGGCGTAAAGTTCAAGGCTATGGCGTTCCGGGCCATGAAGGATTCCGTTCTCCGGGAGGGTGAGTATCATTCCCGTGCCAAGCGTTGCGGTGTCACTGTGGGGCTGGATAATGTCAGAGGTACGCTTACAGCTCCCGAGCAGGATACAGAACGGCGAGTTGAGGGCAAGGCTCTTCTGGAACAGGCGGCAACCGTAGCCACACCAAGAGAAAGTAAAATTGTCAATCTGCTGATAGATGGCTTTGCGCTCCATGAGGCAGCACGGTTTCTGAAAATTCCAAAGGCTGTCGCCGTGAGCTGCATGGAGGACTTCTACTGCCGGGCCAGAGCCGTTATTAGCTGAGAATGGAAGGTTCAGTTGCATCGCATCGTTGAGCCAGCCTCCCTTGCGTAAGAAAACCATACTCGTCCAAGCTCCATTGCTTGCGCACTACGCTTGGACGATGGGTATCGCATGTCCTCGTATGGTTTGTCTTCCTCAAGGGGGGACTGGTTCTATCTTTTATAGAAAAGCCCCCCTGAAAGAGAATACAACAAGTATACCTTCAGGTGTTGTGTACAATTAGGGTATACTCACATTCCCCAGTTTCGCTTTTAGGCAATTATTATGCGCTACAGCTAACGGAACCTGATAGATTGTTGAAAAACCTTTCATAAGCGTTTCAATCGCATCCTGCCTGATTTGCATTTGCAGTACTGTTTCCAGTACGAGAAGTTCTAATTCCCGTAAATCATAGCGCCTTATACTGCGGAGAGAGGATATATCAAATGAAATATGTTGTGCTAATTGTAAGAGTAACTTTTCTAATTCGCTTCCTCTCAACGCTGGTTTTCCCCAAGCAACCTTATACTGATGTACGGCAGATCTGTTCTTCGGACAGACCTGTTGTGACATGGTACGCAATGCCTTCCTATTCCTGCGATAAAAGCGATAGTAACCACCTTGATGCAGTTTAGAGAATGGGCGATAGTTTAGATGTTCGTAATGTGGCTGAACACATTGCTCACAGTAATTGAGAAAGCAAAGCTGAAATCCAATTTGCGGAAGAAACTCATAATTCCCTTTAAGATGTCGCCTCCAAAACAATATTTCTTCCCAACTCAGCATAGATTTACCATATACACTGACAAACTCGCGCAAATTTTCTTTCTCTTCGTCATCAGATAAACAAAAGATTTGGCAAAGAGAATCTAACAGAGACAATTGAGCATACCTCTGACATGCTTTGTCTATCCGTGGAAACCACAGAGGGTTTTGAGTCAAAATTTCGTTGGGCTGGATTAAGTCGCCTATAGGGTCTTTAAAGATATTACGCTGGCATGCCATTATCATATTCAGCAGAAAAATCGGGTGCAAGCAAACAGGAATCATTCCTTTGGAAGAAAGGCTCAGCGCCCAGCGAATTCGCTGATCTAAAAAATCGGGATCTCCTACTGACAATTTAACCATTGCCAAAAAGCGGCAAACAACTGACCGGATGGCTGAAACGGTCTGTTCTATCTTCAGTTCTTCGTTTAACCTCTCATTTCCCCAACTGTCCAATTTATACAAAGCCTCTGTGGGCGGAATAATGGAATCATATTCCTTCTCTAGCGCTTCCAAGCAGGCAAGGCGGCGTTTAAATGCTGGAATAGTAATACTGTCTAAGGAGTTATCTCTATAGCTCGATGCCTCCGGGCATCGAGCTTTCAATTTCTCTTGCTCTTGAATGTAAAATGTTACTGCCAAATTAATAAAACGTTCAAAATCAAGTTCTTCCGTTCGGAAACTTTGCCCACATCTGAAAAGCAGCTGTTCTGCATCCTCCTTGCAGCGGTCGATATCTAATTTCTCCAAATCCCAGATGGAATCTTGTGAATTTCTGCCAGCGCCCTCCTTCAGATGCCTTTTGGAATACAGCCAGTCATAGACGCTGATGTGTTTCTTGGATGCGTCTTTGACAATTTCATTCAGCAATATCCGCGCTTTGGGTTCTGGAGACTTGGAGTAGAAATTCAATGCCCTGCTGATACATTCGTCTTGACGTTTATTATATTCACGATTTTCCTTCTTTTGTGCAGACAAGAAAATCGAATTGACCTGACTGCTTCGATAAAATGGATCATTGTCCGCAAATAAAGTTGCCTGGTCACAAACCAGTAATTTCAGTGCTCTTTTAGCAAGACCAAGCTTTTCTGGGAGTTTATTAATGAAAGCTGCTTTGACAGAAAGAATTTTCGCTTCTTCATTGACCCGCTTTGTTGTGTAGCCATATGCCTCTATCAACTCATGCCTCCAGTGTTCTGCCTGAGCCGTATAGGAAGTACCATCTCTTCCATCCTCGGTCATTGGCACGCTAGTGGGGGGAAATCCTTTTCCCCGCGGAATCAGGCAGTAATACTGCGCAGAGTCATCCGCAGTGTCTGATACGCGCCTACGTCCCATAAGGGGCCTCCTTTGCAATACAGTTAGAAATATGCGAAAAACCAAAAGTCATTTGCGAAAATTGGATGACGAAACCGGTATTTTGTGGCCTAATGGCCTTGCAATCCTTCGTGGTTGCAAATATTTCACTCAGGAGGACGTTTTATGAACAACCAGTCAGAACAGCCTACACCGCAAAGTAAGAAGCCACACAAGAGCAAAAAGGAAAAGAAAATCCATCTGCTCAGCATCCGGAGACGATTATCTAAATTATCCCTTTACATGGTAAAATCAAGCGGCAATCTGATTCCTGCATCAACCGCCAGCACCCCCAAAGCAGGTGAGCCCAGCGAGGCAGTAGAGTTAAAACAGTATTCATTCCCAAAGAGTGACTTAAAAAAAGTCAATCACCATAAAACTCTATTGACTCTATGCCGGTTCCCGGAGCTTATGGAGCAATCAGAAACAGCAGCAAAGCTGATGCTTCTGGTTTTCATGAGCCAGACCCTTCACCTGATGGTGGAATCGCTTCCGGCTCTTCCTATTCTTATCTTAGACTGCCCACCGCAAATAGCAAACACCATAATTGGTCCTCTTCTTAATGCCATTCAGGGACCACAAATTTGGAGTGGGACAGGATGGTATTTACAGCGCCCGTGGATCATACGTCCTCAGATGTCCTTAGGGGAAACAACAGTTTCCAAATTAATTATGGACTATTTGGGCGGCAATCTTCGGGACTGGAACGGGAAAAAGCGCAGCTTCTATTTCCCGTTTATTGCCTCTTCCATGGTGTTGATGCCCGGCCTTCCTGCCACAGTATCCAAGCAAATCATTAACCTTTCACCGCTGGCAATACCTATCGTTCTTGAGCAATGGAAAGCCAGTGGGGCTCGACCTATATTGAATCTAAATGATTGTCCGCTTAATGTCTATGATACAAATGGTCTTGAGGAGCTGGAGCAGTCCGCAAATCATTGCCACATGCAGATTATGACATTTCTGCGCTGGTTCTGCGGCAAAGCAAAACACATAGAACACTGGAAAAAAGATATTGAACGCTTTCGTCCTGCTGTCCGCAAAGGGCGCTTCATCCAGCCAAAATCCGATGAACAGACTGAATTTATGTGCGCAGCCCTTTCATTCTTCCTGCAATTTCTGCGTTATGCATCTGAGAAAGCTCTTTGGATCACAAAGGAGGAAGCTCAGGAAATCCTTCTCCGCTACTGGCGATGGGTATTGCCTGACTCCGCAACAGCGGAGGAAGTCCAAAGTACCAACGGGCAAGAAAACAGTCTGCCTATTTGCTATCATGATTCACAGGTGTTTTACCAGTTTTTGACTGACTGCTTCCTGCCCACCTATCAGAATCAGATACTGATTGGCGCAAAAGGAGTGTCTGGAACTATGGCAATCATCCGCAAGCTGGACGGTGAAGATTGGTTCATCACTCCGCGCAAGCAGTTCCTGAAGATCTATGCCCGCTGGCTGTCTGAGCGTCGGGCTCCCACGTTTGAGTCTGGAAGTGGAGCGGAGGTACAGCGTCAGCTTCAGGAAGCCGGGATTCCTCTGCGGGGCGAGAGCGGCAATCCTGTTACATGGCGGTACTCGTTTTACGCTGACCGCAAAGACAAGGTGGATTGCCTGGCTCTCCCCATCGAATCGCTGCCAGAATGGGTCAAAACCGTGTTCGGAGACTTGATCGGGATACCTTCTGACACGGAACCCGTTCCGACTCAATCCGAATCTGCTCTGGACGGACAGAAGGAGGTGGAAGTGCTGTGAGACAAGGGTTTTCAGAGAGCCGTCCGGCTGTTCGGGCAATTCCAGAGGTTCGGCAGGACATACGGGGATTCAAATATTTGAATCCCCGCAGCAAGTCCGATCCCATGCTGCTGCACCCCCGTGTTATGGAAGAATTGGATAATTACTTTTCGATACGCAGCGCAACATATCTATCTGGTCAACGGGAATTACTGGCCCAAGCAGCGGAAGCTGTCCTGCAAGCGGTCACCGGCACGGTTACTGCGATTCCTTTTCAGCCGGGGCTGGGAAAGTCAACGCTGATCTGGGCATTGCTTGGAGTTTTCTCCAATGAATTCCAAGAGAACACCTTGATTGCACAGGCCATCGGCGGCGTGATTGTCGTGGTGGAAAAAACCGCTGAGGCGGAGGAACTGGAGGAACTGTGCAACGGGGCCGGAGATCGGTTCCCCGTTGCCAGAGCTATCTCCGCACCCAATGACTACAATCTCTCCCAAGGCAAATGCCTGAATGGTACAGCAACCTCTTATCAAGAGTGCTCGGGCCGCAGTTGCCCCGACTCTGCCAGCTGCGGACTCATGCAGTCAGCACATCAAATCCATGTCAGCGCCAGTGATAAAATGTAAAAAAACGCCGAGGAAAAAATGTAGTTTTGT
>OFFY01001753.1_pt1 | contig 17003 bp, 16 predicted proteins | sample 1521481 | NCBI WGS metagenome assembly OFFY01 (sample SAMEA3504117, study PRJEB24116) | mouse gut metagenome | biome: mouse gut; feature: mouse-associated habitat; material: faeces | place: Denmark | collected 2011
ATAAACTTCGACCTCACATGAATGATTACTGGTGTATCCCCTCAAAAGAAGATGCTGACTTTGTAGCTTGTATGGAAGATGTCCTTGATGTTTATGAACTTCCATACAATCCGGCACGTCCTGTTGTCTGTATGGATGAAAAGCCATACCAGCTGTTAGGAGATGTGAGAGAGCCGTTACCCATGCGTCCCGGTGATGACCAGAAAATCGATTCGGAATATAAGCGGAACGGCACCTGTAGTATCTTCGCTTTCGTGGAACCGCTTGGGGGAAAGCATCATGTAAGTGTCCATGAACGCCGCACTGCCATTGACTGGGCGCAGGAGATCAAATATTTATCAGATGTAATGTTTCCGAATGCTGAAAAGATCATTCTTGTAATGGATAATCTTAATACCCATAAAGCTGCGTCCCTTTACAAAGCGTTTCCGCCAGCTGAAGCGAGAAGGATTATAAAGCGCCTGGAAATCCATTATACGCCCAAGCATGGAAGCTGGCTTGACATGGCCGAAATTGAACTTAATGTAATGACACGCCAATGCCTGTCACGCCGTATAGATACAATCGCCAGACTTAAAAACGAACTGTCTGCATGGGAAACGGAGCGCAATCGTGATGGAGCCAAAATACGGTGGCATTTCCAAACAGGAGATGCCAGAGAAAAGCTGATATCACTTTATCCGATAATTTCATATGCCACCTCATAATAGAGGTGACAGATATGCTAAAAATCAATGATACAGTGCACTAGTAAAATTAAGCAGTCATTGAGGTGATGTATGATGAAAGAATATATAATAAACCGGGTACATGAATTGTACTGGGATGAAGATATAAATTGTGCGAGAACAACTATCATATGTTTGAGCGAATTATTTGAAATTTCTTTGGAACCGCAAACAATCTGGTCGGCAGTTGGATTGCATGGAGCTGGCGGATATAGGGCGCAGTGCGGCTTAGTTGAAGGCGCGCTTATGTTTATAGGAATTTATCTTCATATGTTGGGAAAAACAGAAGATGAAATTGTATCTGACTGTTATAATTTTGCATCTTCCTTTGATAAAACATTTGGCTCGTTAAGATGCTTTGAATTGCGTCCTACAGGCTTTTCGGAGAGTGATTCACCACATATGTGTGAAAAATTGACTTGTAATGGAATCGAATTTGCATATCAATATATTTTAGAAATCACAGAGCAGAAGAACGTCACAGGTTTACAAGAATGAAAGAACACAGATCTGCAGACATATATCGCCAATATGGCATCGACAGGGCAACAGTTCCGAATCGGAAATTCAGACGTTTTTGCCAGAAAGACTTTAGCAGAATGGTAGTCACATAAAATTGAGTAACCGCCGATGAACCAAGCCGCATATTAAGACAGGAAATCAAGAAACGGATTCCTGTTTTTTTGCGCCTTGACCGAAATATGCAGTTTCACAAAAAATCCGCCCGACATTCTTTTGTAATCCAGTGATTACATCCAACAACATTTTGACCACGGGGAATTTACAGAAACAATTAATTCTGTTTGCACTCCCCATACTATTAGGCAGCCTGTTTCAGCAGCTTTATCGCAAAGTATGAAAAACTATGATACAGCAGTTAGCCATGCACAGAGAAGAAAAACGTCGTGAAAAAATTTCCCAACAGATTGTAACAGGAGCATTTTGTCTGGGAAATGCTCTACGACAATTATGTCATTATGTGCGAGGCAGCGTTGCGCTGGACTCAGCAGTTTCGCGAGGAACTGGAACATTTTAAAAACTTATAAAATGTCAGATTACACTTGACAAAATCTGGAAATAGAATTAGAATAAATACAAGATATTTAGAATAATTCTAATTGTTGGATATACGGGTGGTGTGAATATGACAAAGTATGAAAAAGAAATATATCACATTATTACCGCATCTATGGAGCATTTGACCGTTGAACAGATATTCGCGGAACTCAAAGAAAAATATCCGGGCGTAGTTATCGCAACGGTATATAATAATGTGAATAAACTGTGGGAAGCCGGCCTGATTCGCAAGATATCTGTTGAAAATATGCCGGACAGATATGACCGCGCAGTACGGCATGACCATCTGGTGTGCCAGCGCTGCGGGCGGCTGGCGGATATTTCATTTGACGATCTGACGGCTCCCCTGAGCGAGATGGTAGGAAGAGATTTTTTGTACTATGATCTGAAAGTATATTATCTATGCCCTTCGTGCAGGGAAAAAGAAGGCGGGAGTCCATTTGCCCAGGGATAAGGATCGGAACATAATAAAAAAGCAGGCTGTGTGAGAGACACAGGAACGAATCAGGAGGTGCCGCTATGGATAAAAAAGCAATGTATAAGATGAGTTACGGTTTATTCGTGCTCACATCAGCACATGAAGGAAAAGATAACGGGTGCATTATCAATACCGCCGTTCAGGTCACCAGTGAACCGAACAGAATCAGTATTGCGGTAAATAAGTCTAATTTCACTCAGGAGATGATTCGGAAGAGTAAAAAGTTTAACATCTCCATCCTCAGCGAGATGGCCAGTTTCGATACGTTCCGCCGTTTTGGATTCCAGTCTGGCAGGGATGCGGATAAATTTGCGGATTTTTCGGACTGCAGGCGCGGCGCCAACGGGATTTTCTATGTTACGGCAGGAACAAATGCTTACATCAGCGCATCTGTAGAGCAGATGGTTGACCTGGGGAGCCATATGTTATTTATAGCTGCGGTGGATGATATGGAGGTTCTCTCTGATGCGGCATCCGCAACGTATGCATATTACCAGTCAGAGATAAAGCCAAAGCCCCAGAAAACCGGAAACGGGGGAAAGATTGCATGGCGCTGCTCCGTATGCGGATATACTTATGAGGGCGAAACGCTGCCGGATGATTTTATCTGCCCGCTGTGCAAGCACCCTGCGTCTGACTTTGAGAAAGCCACTATATAGGAGTATTCTTTGCATCCCCAGGATGTAATGATATAAATTAATGAAAATCAGGAGGATAACACTATGAGCAACAAGTATGCTGGAACACAGACAGAAAAGAACCTGGAGGCAGCATTTGCAGGCGAATCCCAGGCAAGGAACAAATATACATATTTTGCCTCCGCGGCAAAAAAAGAAGGATTTGAGCAGATTGCGGCGCTTTTTCTCAAAACAGCGGACAATGAGAAGGAACATGCCAAGATGTGGTTCAAGGAGCTGGCGGGCATTGGAAATACATCTCAGAACCTTGCGGCTGCGGCTGAGGGAGAGAACTTTGAATGGACAGATATGTATGAGGGATTTGCAAAAACTGCCGAGGAGGAGGGATTCCCTGAGCTGGCAGAAAAATTCCGCCTGGTGGCTGCGATTGAGAAACATCATGAGGAACGTTACCGTGCGCTGCTTAAGAATGTAGAGCAGGCGGAGGTATTTAAAAAGAGCGAAGTCAAAGTATGGGAGTGCCGCAACTGCGGACACATTATAGTAGGAACAAACGCACCGGAAATCTGCCCGACATGCGCCCATCCGCAGGCATACTTTGAGGTACACGCAGAAAATTATTAAGAACTTTAAAACAGATGGTTTTATTTTTACAGACTATGGAACGCCTGATACGGCGTTCCTTTTTCGTGCTGATAAGCATATAGGGAAACCGCTATATGATTGGTTGACGGACAGAGTCCGCCAGAGCCGGAGGCGATGAATTAAGGGATGCCCTTTGGGTATACCTTGACGGACAAAGTCCGCCTGTTCCGTAGGAACTTGAATTAAGGGGTGCCCTTTGGGTATACTAATGTATTGTATTCTAGGTACAGGATAAAACGGAGGTAAAAAATGGAATCAGTCTGGAGAGAAGAGGTTAAAATCAGGAGACGGGAGCCACTCCCGGGAGATATGGAAATTCCGGTTGTTGTCATCGGGGCAGGACTTGCGGGAATCCTGACAGCATATTATCTGAAACAGGCAGGCGTCCGGGCGATTGTCCTGGAGGCGGACAGAGTCGGCAGCGGGCAGACAAAAAATACTACGGCAAAGATCACATCCCAGCACAATCTGATATATGGACAGATTATCAGGATGTTTGGCAGCCGGATGGCAGAGCATTATGCCAGTGCAAATGAATCAGCTATCAGAGAATACGAAAAACTGATTTCGGAAAAAGGAATTGATTGTGATTTTGTCAGGTGTCCGGCATATCTGTATTCCCGAACCGAGACGCAGCTTTTGAAACAGGAAGCGGATGCGGCGGGAACGCTGGGAATCGCGGCAACTTTTGAAACAGAGTGCGAGCTGCCTTTTCGGGTGGCAGGAGTGACAAAGTTTGAAGACCAGGCGAGATTCCATCCTCTTAAATTCCTGTCAGCGATTGCGGAGGAAACAGAAGTATACGAACAGACGAAAGTTCTAAAGATTGAGGGCACAAAGGTAGAGACGGCAAGGGGAACTATAACGGCAGGGCATATTGTATTTGCCGCACATTTTCCTTTCGTCAATGTGCCGGGATATTATTTTGCCAGAATGTATCAGGAGAGGAGCTATGTAACGGCGCTGGAAGGGGCGAAGAGACCGGAGGGCATGTACCTTGGGATTGACCCGGACGGGCTGTCTTTTCGCACCTGCGGTAATTTGTTGCTGCTTGGCGGCGGCAGCCACCGGACGGGGCTGAATCAGGGGAATAAGCCGAGCGGGGGATGCAGATACGAGGCGCTCCGCGCCAGGGCGCAGGAAATCTATTCAGGATGCCGTGAGGTGCTTAAATGGTCGGCGCAGGACTGCATGACACTGGACGGATTGCCCTATATCGGAAGGTTTTCCGCCCGCAAGCCCAATTGGTACGTGGCGACAGGCTTTGGGAAATGGGGCATGACTACGTCGATGGTGAGCGCACGCATCCTGACGGCAATGATTGACGGGCAGGAGTGTCCGGAGGCGGATATTTTTTCGCCCCAGAGACATTTTACGGCACAGGCCGCGAAGAAACTGGCGACACATGGCGCGCATACGGTGAAAGGGCTGGCAAAACATATTCTGCCTTGCGGCAATAAGAAAATTACGGAAAACTGCCCTCATATGGGATGCCGGCTTGAATGGAACCCAGATGAGGAAAGCTATGACTGCCCTTGCCATGGTTCCCGGTTTGACCGTGAGGGGCATCTGATCGACGGCCCGGCGCAGACCAACTGCAAGATACGAAAAATGCAGGAGTAAGACTGCGTAATCAGAAAAATTGATTGCCCATCCATAATACCAGTGGACATTGGATTCAGATAGTATATAATGAAAGTAATCATACAGGAATGGAGGGGGAAATTGAAAATGAGCGGAAAAGGGAAACAAACACAGGACAAAAAATTGTCATGCGCCTACTGCGCCGTCACAAACTGCAATGCCATGGACAAATCTTATCCGTCATTTTGCCTGACGACGAACATGGACGAATCATTTAAGAAAGAAACAATGCGAACCTATGATGAAGGAAATAATCTAAAAGTCATGCAGACAGCCGCTCAGGTGGAGCATGAAGGCTATATGAAGTGGTGCAGAGTGCAGGAGATTATTGAGTTTGCAAAGAGGATGGGTTTCAAAAAGCTGGGAATCGCAACTTGCGTAGGCCTGATACGAGAGACGAGGATTCTGACAGATATCCTTACGGCTCACGGCTTTGAAGTGTATGGCGCGGCATGCAAAGTGGGCGCGGTTCCTAAAGCTGAAGTAGGGATTGGCGATGAATGCTGCGATGTGGGAGTGAATATGTGCAATCCGGTGATGCAGGCGAAGATACTGAACAAAGAAAATACGGATCTGAATATAGTCATGGGACTTTGCGTTGGGCATGACAGCCTGTTTTATAAATACTCGGAGGCATTGGTGACAACACTGGTGGCAAAAGACCGGGTGATGGGGCATAACCCGGCGGCAGCGCTTTATACGAGCGAGTCCTATTATAGTAAGCTGAAAGAATGCTAAGAGATTTGAATAAAATAGTTTGTGCCTGCGTATCATAGACACAAACTATTTTTTGCGGTTTAGTCCAAAGACTCTTTCAGCACACAGCTATACCCGATCTTATGGAGACGTTTCCTGACGACTTCCGCATTTTTTATATCAGTATTTGAAAGCAATATGTAGAGACGTTCTCCGTTTATGATGCCCATGTAGTCTGTCTGTCTTATATTGCCAGAAAGCTGTACCGCGATATTGTCATAGCTCTGATAACCCATAACAATTTCAGCGAGCGCGCACTGGGTCAGTCCTTTGGACTTCGCTTCCAGGAAAGTCTTTACAAGAGCCGTAAACGCCTCCTCGTTTAATACATTTGTTCCTTCCATATAGTGCAGTCTTCTGAAACTTGACATATAACGCTTTGCGCGCAAAACTGCGTTTTGGAATAATGTCATGATTACAGTCAGGCGGTTCGCTTCTTCCGGGGTCATCTGCTGCTTTGGGATTCCCCAGAACATCAGAATCAGCTGTATTTCATCATCGTCGAAAAGGGCGCTTGCCATAGAGGGGTACAGAGGACTTACCTCTTTATTGATGTAAACATTGCCGTCCATCAATGTATCATACATATCATCAAGAGCAGTGTATTTTATAGAGTTTCCTAACTCCCGTGCCTTGGCGGAAGTGGCAGAAAACAGCCGGGCGTAGCTCTTATTCACTACCATATATATTGCGGCATCTTCTGTAGCCATCAGCTTTGCCAGTATCGGTGCGGCATAGAACAGAACTTCCTCAGGAGTATATTTTTCCAGGCTGGACATAATCTTATAAACGGTGTCCAGAGCGCCCTTGTAGCCTTCCGGCGGTGTAGATGGTCTTTGGGTCTTTTTTGCGTTTACGCTGCCTAGAAGATCTTTTAACTCTTCAATTTCCTGCTTGCGCTCATCCAGAAGCCTCTTTTGCTTTTCAATCTTGGTCTGCATTTCATGAATTGTCAGCTGTACTGTATTTTTGCTCACCATTCGCAATTCTTCCGAATACAATCCTATCACCTCTTCATCTTCCTGTTTTTTGAACTAGACAGTAACATTTTGCGCTTTTTCGGCAGAAATGTCAAGAGCAAGGAGCTTTTCTTTTCATCCATTGCATATTTATAAAACAGGCAGTTCCTTATCTGGAAGGGCATCCTGTTTGAGTGGAGTCATTATTCGGCAGGGATTCAAGATCCAGATACTGGAGCATGCATAGAATTGCCTTTTTGAATATTTTGAAGATTCGAAATAGCAAGAAAGAAACCTACTTAAGATGGGAATTGCGTTTTTCATAGATTTTAAACGAAAGCAGCACCTGGGAAGAATAGCGTTTGCTTAATGGGAGCGTCGTATCGTCAAGCAGAGTAATGCAGTCATAAGCGATTGATCGGATTTTTGTCAAAGGAACAAGATGGCTTTGGGTGCATCTGACAAATCCGTATTGCGACAGGCTTTCCAGTTCGGTTTTAAGAGAACCGTACTTGTGGTAGCAGCCATCTGTAGTATAAATTGTAATAAGATGTCCGCATATCTGTAAATAATTGATTTCACAGATGCGGATTTTGGAAGTGGCATTTTTTGTCCTGCAGAGATATAACTGCTGTAAATTGCTATAATTGTCCATAGCTTGCTTTAACCCTTCGAATCCGTATATGTCGAGAAAAGCACGAACTTCCTTTTTAATCATGTTTTTGTTAATTTCCGTAATCAAATCCATCAGCTTTTTCCTTTGCGTTATAATCATGTCCTAATGATAAAGACACGCGATTCGATAAAAACTTACGGGTGTATGGAGAGGAAATAAATAAAAATTCCGCTTATGTTCTAAAAATGGCAGGATATGTAATGACGGAGTTGCAGAAATAGGGAGAAAAAGGTATAATGGGGCAAATGAGGGAGAAGGATGGGGTTTCTTGGGAGGCAAGAAACTAGAATAAAAGGAGCTATGAATAAAACTAATCCCCCTCCCGCAACCCACAAGACCAATCAGGCGTATTTCCTACAGAGGGGGATTTTTCCCTATTCACTTATTCCTCAACTCTCTCCATATCTAAAAACAAAAATCCTTCCGCGGATGCTTATTCGACAGGATATCCCGCTGTTTTGCCATTGCCACATGTGTATATATCTCTGTTATATTAATCGAGCTATGCCCAAGCATTTCCTGGATATATCTGATATCTACGTCCGCCTCCAGGAGGCTCGTAGCGAAAGTATGGCGGAACATATGGGGCGTGATATGCAGCTCTATTGTGGCGAGGGCGGTGTACTTGTTTATCATCCTGCGGACAGACTGGTCTGACAGCGCGCGGCCTGACTGATTGGCGAAGAAATATCCGCAACTCTCAATGTGGGGTGAAAAGGCTCGCTGGTACTTGTGCAGGATTTGGATGACATCATCGTTTGCAACTTGTATTTTCCGCTCTTTTGAGCCTTTCCCGTATATGAGGATTGTCTTGTCGTACAGGTTTACGTCGCTTGTTTTCAGGGTACACAGCTCGGAGATTCTCATGCCTGTGGAAAACAGAAGTTCGGCTACGGCGATGTCGCGGAGGGTATTTTTCCTCTGGTAGTCTGTCTTGGATTCGGCATGGCATCTGTACATGGTGGAGAGAAATGTTTCGACGGTGTGCAGCGGAATGGTCTTGGGCAGTATGACCGGCTCGCGGAACCTTATCTGTATTTTGTGGAATGGATTCCGGTCGATGATGTCTTTATATTCAAAATAATGGAAAAGGGCTTTTAATGATGCGATTTTTCTTTTTGATGTTTTAGGCTTATATTTTTGATGCAGCTCTGCGATATAACCCTCCAAAGTGTCTGGGGTTATATCTGGGACAGCGGTTGTGCAGACATGCTCTGAAAACTGTCTTAGGTCGATGCGATAGGCTTTTAAAGTTTTTTTGTCCAGCCTTTTTTGATATTGGCAGAATTCCAGATAGTTTTTTATATGTGATTGTAAGTTGTTCATGACAATGCCTCCTGTGTTTTTGTATAAGTGTACCAAAAAACAGGAGGCAGTTCGAATGAAAATATTATTTTTTGTTGTGTTAGAATGTTATACCTTCTATGGAAGTTCGCTTTCCTGGGGGAAATACAGGTTCATCAGCTCAAAATCGGCGTATTTACCGTTTGTTTTAAGAAATCCTTTAAAACAGCCGATTTTTTCAAACCCAAATCTTTCGTACAATTTGATTGCACGGACATTATCGCTCTTTACTTCTAATGAAATAATCTCTGCATGGGCGGTATTTCTGGCAAAATCTATGACCGCCTCCATAAGCATGGTGCCGATTCCCTGCCCCCATTCTGATTTCAGTACGGAGATGCCGATGGTTCCTCTGTGTTTCAGGCGCTCACGGGTCATGCCGGTAAAATGGGCGTTTCCCACTATTTTTCCGCTCTTTTTTGCGGTGAACATGGCGGAAGTTTCAGAAGTTTCCAGAGATGCGAGCAGCTCGCGTTCCTCGTCCGGAGGGACGGGCAGCCCTTCCGCTCCGAATGTGAGATTATCGGTTTCTCCTCCGATGGCTTTCAGGAAACGGAGCAGCTCCGCTGTATCTTCAGGCTTGGCTTTTTCTATGATAATGTTTTCAGAACTATTCATGGAATCTTCCCCTTATTTTTGCATGGAAATAAAATATTTATTCTTTTATCTTGTCAATATCTGTTAAGTTTATCATAATCGTCAAGTGCAGCTTTTGTTACTTCAATACCAGGTGGCATATAATCACCCGCTTTCTGAAAATGCAGTTGCTGTTACTCGATATCTTTATTATAACAGATTAGAGTATGAAATTAAAATGGATTTTACAAACTATTTAAAGATATTTTTTAAATGTTCAACAGGCACTTCACCTCAAACAGCTTGTTTTCATGACTGATGTCAAGAAAACCATTGTATTTTTCCGCAATCAGCCGCACGGATTTAAGCCCCTGGCTCTCCCCTTCATGCTTGGTGGAAAGGAATATCCCGGCTTTTATGGAAACAGGTTCTTCATACGGGTTTGAAATGTACAGTGCTATGACGTGTTCGGACGTCTGCCCGGCTTTCAGCGTAATCTCCCGCATTTCTTCGGGGAGCGTCTTGCAGGCGTCCATCGCATTTTCCAGGAGATTTCCCAGCAGCACGCAAAAATCTATGTCTTCAATAGAAAAATCATCTTTCAGGCGTATGTTCAGGTGAGTCTCTATGCCAAACTCCCGGCAGAGGGAAACGTAGTGGTTTAAGATTGCGTTGACTGCGGAGGAAGAGCAGTACTTCAAGGGCATGTCGGTGAAACTGCCGATGGATTGTGTGAGGTAATGCTCCAGCTCATCGTATCGCCTTGTCTTCAGCATGTCGGCGAGCACGGTGAGCTGATGGCGGAAATCATGGCGCAGCCGGCTTGTCTCCTGCATATAGGATTGGAGACGGTGGTACTGCTGCGCCTGTATTTCCAGATTGGCTGTTTTCAGCGTCATCTTTTGATTTTCCGTGATGCTGTGTGCGATTTTGTAAAACAGGCCGTAGATAAGGAGGATGAGGATGAAAAAGATAAAAATCGAGATAATGTATACTTCTAAAAACCGCCCCACAAACATAACGCTGTTATCGTAGGGGATAAAGATGTAGGAAAACGCTAAAAAACTTGCGGGGATAAGCCAGATGACCCTCCAGACTTTTTCCTCATGGAAATGGTGTACAAGCCATCCAAGATACCGCCGGGTGGGCAGGGCCAGGATGAGGATCAGTAAAGATTCGAAAGCAAGCTGGAGAAAAAAGGTGTCGGTGAATGCCGGGTCGTCAACGGTGGCTGCAGGATGAAAAAATATATTGACCAGATGGTAGAACAGATAGGTAAAGCCCCCGATCATGCAGGCGGTCATGAAGATAAACCACAGGTGGGAGCGCTTAAGTGCAATCTCTTTTTGGTACAGATAGAAAAATATAACAATACAAAGAACCGCACTTGCTATATTTGCAATTACAGATGAGAAGAGAAAATATATAAGGAACATGACCGTTTCCATTAATGCAAAGGCGGCGGCAACTTTGGCGGCAAGACGTGCGGGGGAGCTTTTCGCATCCTGCCAGACAGGGATAAAACAAAAGAAAGCAAGCGGTATGATGATGAAGGTGGAACGGGCATACATGGCAGTTGCAATTAATTTCTCCATAAATCATACCTCCTGTTCATTGAGCTTTTCAAACTGGTAGTCATGAAACTTTTTCATGATGTCCATGCGGTTCCGCTTGTGGATGGGAAAGGATTTTCCGTCTGCCATCACAAAAGTTTCCCGGCCAGCCTTTGTGATGAAGTCCATATTCAGAAGGATGCCCCTGTTGCAGAGCAAAAATCTGTTTTCCTTTTGTAAAATGGAATGAAGGGAGGAGAAAGTGACCCGGTAGCGGAGCTCATGCTTGTTCTCCAGCATGATAAAAGTGTGTTTGTCATGGGAAACCAGATATTGGATTTTAGAAAGGGGCAGCCGGATTTTCTGCTTTCCGGAGTAAAACTCTAAAACCTTTGCGTGAAAGCGCAGTCTCTTCCAGGCGGCATTTAATACCTCTTCAACTTTTTCGTAAGTTAAGCATTTTTTTTCGATATAGTCAAAACAGACGTGAACCTTTACCGCGCGCCAGATATCCTCTCTGCTGGCAGTCAAAAAGACAATGAGGCAGTCGGCGTTTTTCTCCAGAATCTGTAAGGCAGTTTCGATTCCGTCCATTTTCCCCATGTAAATATCCATAAATACGAGATGGAATTTTTCGAATGCAGACGCTAAGAACGCCTCGCCGGAATCGTACCGGATGAAACGAAGTTCCGGTGAATGCGAATTTTTATATTGCGTTAAAAAAGCGGATAGCGTCTCCGCGTCAGAGTCGCGGTCTTCTACCAGAGCGATGTACATTTTTATTCCCCCCCCCGTAGTGATTGTCAATCTAAATTTATTTTATATCATAAAAAAATAAATATCCATTGTTTCTTTTATCCATTTACGCCAAAACTGTGTGATTCACGCCAAAAACAGGAATCGTGAGGGGAAGTGTCGTATAATTCAGATATCATTTTTGCCAATGACATGAATAAAAGACGAGGAGGAAGACAGATGGACAGAAGAATGAAGGTTAGGAGAGGGCTTGCCTTTTTAGCAGCAGGCCTGTTGTTTTTTCATACGCCCCTTGGGGCGTCAGCGGGCGAAATCAATTCGGCGGATTGTATCTGCGAGACGGAATGTACGCAGGATGAGAGGAACGCCGACTGCCCGTTGTGCGGCGGACAGGATGCCGATGCGATTGTCTGCGGCGGAGAACCCCGAGATGAACAGACGGGGGAAGATAAAGAGACAAGTGAAGATAAAAAGATAAGTGAAGACAAAGAGACAAGTGAAGATAAAGGTACCGGAGAATCGGTAAGGAAACAACGGGAGGCAGGAAATGATGCGTCAGCAGGCCTGGATTTTCAATGGACACAGTACGTTCCCGCGACGGAGACAACCTACACCGCAGGGGGAGGGCAGATTGTCTGGTCGCCCAAAGTCAGCGGGGGCGAGGTGGTCAGCGGAACACTCACATTGAAGAATGCGGTTATTGACAGTGCTGGAATCGGCATCTATGTATGTGTGCCGGTCAATATTATAGTGGAGGGAGATAATCGGATTACCTCGAGCAGTATCGGAATACGGGCATTGAGGCAGCAGGGAGCCAATCCCCAGGCTATGGATGTGAGTCTCTCGGGAACCGGCTCTTTGAAGATAACCAGCCAGGGCGACGGCATATTGACAGATGGAAACATTACAGCGGGCATTGCCCGCCTGGAGATTATATACGGCGCGGAATCAGAAACTGCCAGAGGAATTGCAACAACAGGAGGCGATATCGTACTTAAAAACAGCAAATATATAAAGGCGAGGAGCAACACTGGAGGAATTGGCGCCGGGAGCAGCGCTGTTTTTGCGGGGCAGTCCGGGGGGCAGAAGATAAAGATTGAAAACAGCCATGTGATTGCCATTAATGGGAACGGTCCTGCGATAAATGCACTTTCGGGCAGCATAGAGCTTGTGTCCAGTGACGTGAGGGCGGTTGGAAATACGAGTAACGGCCTGGCGTCAGGAACTCTTCTTTCTCGTGAATATACGATAAACGGCGGAACTTTGTTCGCGGATAATAATGGCAGCGACCTGGCGATCCCGTCTGTCCTTTCGCAGCCTTTGAGGGCGTCGAACAGCGCGGTCCTGTATGACAGTAAAACAAAGGGATTGCCGGTTGAAGGAGATATTGCATGGTATGGGTCATGTGTTTATGATGAGGCATCAGATAAAGTTACAAGCCTGGGGAGCTGTTCTATCCTCGGCAATGTGACATGGAATGTTAATATGAGGTTTGGAACAGCAGTTGCGGCGATTACAATCGGATATTATGAAAAGCCTGCAACCCTCACGATTCCGAAAGGAGCTGCGGTAGATATAACAGACGGAAACTACTTTAGTGTGGGAAATAATAAACAGCGGCCCCAAAGTAGGCTTATCAATAATGGAACAATAAATGTAAATAAGGATTCTATATCTAATTTTCCTAATTCTACAGTCGTGAATAACGGAACTATAAATGTTTTGAGTGGGGGTGGAATCTATAACTATTATGTGCCGTCAGCGCAGCTGGGAGGCGTATTCCAGAATAATGCGAAAGTGACAATACAGCAGGGAGGTGTATTCCAGAATCAGGGGAGGCTGGAAAATAGCGGAACAATTGATATTATCGGTACATTTTCTGAAATAAAACTTCCAAATTATGACGGTTCCATAGCCGGTAAAGGAGCTATCAATGGATTTCTGGTAGAAATGCACAGTGACGCTACAGTGTATGCTGCAAGCGGGCTGACAACCTTGAAAAAAGGACAGATGCTGACACTAAAGCCCGTTGTTGGCTTAAATAAGGCGATGAAACTGAAAGTGCTGGAGGGAGCGCGGCTGGTAGTAGAAGAAGGGGCAGTCATAGATGCAAAGACAAATCTGACAAGCGACGCGGTGGCAAGTGTCATAGACCTTGAGAGTGCAATTACTGTAAACGGGGTTCTTCTGCTGCCGGAAGATATCCCGGAAGAAACGGCTGCCCAAATTACACAGAAAATTATGGGAACAGGTACGGTGAAGTTCGGAGATGAGACGAGGTACATTATTACAATAGATAAAGGAGACGCCGTAGAGTCACAGATTCTGAAGGACGGGGAAAAGGTTGTGCTGCCGCAGACGCTGACAAGGAAAGGATACCGGTTTGAAGGATGGTTCATAAAAAATGGAGATGCTTTGGAGCCCTTTGACATGGAGACGGAGTTCCATGGGTCAGCGGAAATCGTATCCAAATGGACGAAACTTGCTGTGGCGCCATCCAAGCCGACTGCTCCTTCTAAACCTGCACTGACAAAGGCTGACATTGCTGCCAATGGATGTTCTCTTAATAAGAAAGCACAGGTTTCCATGTCAGGCTCAAAGCTTAAAGTTACCTGGGGCAAAGTAAGCGGGGCATCAGGATATGATATTTACGCGGGGAAATGCGGGAGCAAGGAAAGGCTCGTGAAGTCTGCGGGCAGCGGCAAAACAAGCAGTGTCATCAGCCGGATAGGGAAGAGTAAGACCAGCAAAAAAGGTTCTTATAAAGTACAGGTACAGGCATACCGCATTGTAGACGGGAAGAAAGAGGCAATCGGAAAGAGCATGTCTTTCCATGTCGTGGGAAAGAGCAGAAAAGGGTACACCAATGCTAAAAGAATTAAAATTTCCAAATCGAAGCTTACAGTAAAGAAAGGCAAGACAAAAAAGATAAAGGCGAAAACGGTAAAGCAGAGCAGACGAAAAAAACTGCTGCCGAAAAAACATATTGTTCCTTACCGCTATTTTTCGACGAATGATAAAGTCGCCTCCGTATCGAAAACCGGAAAAATCAAAGGGAAAAAGAAAGGAACATGTACCATATATGTTGTGGCGGCAAATGGGGTAAAGAAAAGCATTAAGGTGACGGTGAGGTAAAGGCGCTGAAAAAAAGGGCAAAACTTTGCATTGAATCCCGAAATCGGTTTATGTATAATGAAAGAGAATTAACTTTTTGTTTTGCATATATAATGTTTAGATAACGGGAGATGACAAGATATGAACTATGCGGAGGAATCATTAAGGCTGCACAAGGAATGGAAAGGAAAGATAGAAGTTTCGGCTACAGTGCCGGTTGCGACAAAGGACGATTTATCCCTTGCCTATACACCGGGAGTTGCCCAGCCCTGTCTTGAGATCCAGAAGGACGTTGACAAATCTTACGAGCTGACCCGCAGGCACAATCTGTGCGCGGTTATCACGGACGGAACAGCAGTGCTGGGTCTTGGAGATATCGGTCCGGAGGCAGGAATGCCGGTAATGGAAGGGAAATGTGTGTTGTTTAAGTCTTTTGGGGATGTAGATGCTTTTCCGCTGTGCGTAAAGACCAAAGACGTGGATGAGTTTGTAAACGCAGTTGCACTGATTTCCGGTTCTTTTGGTGGAATAAACCTGGAGGACATCTCTGCACCCCGGTGCTTTGAGATTGAACGCAAGCTGAAAGAGCGCTGCGATATCCCGATATTCCATGACGACCAGCACGGGACGGCGGTGATTACCCTTGCGGGGCTTACCAACGCCCTTAAGGTGACCGGGAAAAAGAAAGAGGAAGTAAAGATAGTGACTTCCGGCGCAGGGGCGGCTGCTGTCTCTATCGTGAAACTTCTCTTGTCCGCGGGATTTAAAAATGTTACGATGTGTGACAGGAAAGGCGCGATCTATGCCGGGAGAGAGGGCCTTAACTGGATTAAGGAAGAGATGGCGCAGGTCACGAATCTGGAGAAACGTTCGGGCACGCTGGCGGAGATGCTCGTGGGAGCGGATGTATTCATCGGAGTGTCAGCGCCGGGCACGATTCATACGGAGATGGTGAAGACTATGAACAGCGACCCGATTATTTTTGCATGTGCCAACCCGACCCCGGAGATATTCCCCGAGGACGCAAAAGAAGGCGGGGCAAGGGTGGTGTCTACAGGAAGAAGCGACTTCCCGAACCAGATTAATAACGTGCTTGCGTTCCCAGGAATCTTCAGAGGCGCATTTGACGTGCGCGCAAAGGACATCAATGAGGAGATGAAGATGGCGGCGGCAAAGGCGCTGGCAGATTTGATCAGTGATGAAGAGCTGTGTGAAGATTATATTATCCCGAAAGCATTTGACCCGAGAGTAGGCCCGGCAGTAGCCAGGGCCGTGGCGCAGGCGGCGAGAGACAGCGGGGTCGCAAGGATATGATGCGGCGCGGCAGGAGGGAATTGAAGATGCGTCCATGTGGAATAGAAGATTTGGACGCCTTGATGATGCTGCAAGAAAAAATATGCCGGGGAATGGAGCGGGCAGACTGGTTTGCGGTTACGGAAAGAGAGGATAACGAGACATTTCTAAAGGAACCTAACCGTATATTGGGTGTTTTTGACGGCGGCAGGCTGGTGGCATACGGATCTGTCGGGTTCCTCGGAGCTTTTGAAGAAAATCTGGGGTGGGATCTGGGATTAGCGGAAGAGGAAGTCCTTCTCTGCGCGACGCTGGATACGATTGTCGTAGATCCGGATTGCCGGGGGATGGGGATTCAGAGAGAGCTGATACGCCGATGTGTGGAGTATGCGAGGGAAAAGCAACCTGGCTGCCGGATTCTTGCCACTGTGGCGCCGGACAATATTTACAGCTTGAGAAATGTCCAGGCAGAGGGATTTGAGATCCTGGCGCAAAAAGAAAAGTACGGAGGGAAAGAGCGGTATATACTGGGAGTTTGAGCAGTAAGATGAATAGCGGTAAATTCTGGCGCTGACAGGATTCCTGATGGCAATCGGGATTTGCTGTGAATAAAAAAATATATAAAAAAGTGATAAAAGGTCTTGTCAAGAAAGTTGTTTTATGGTAGTATAGTTTTCGGTCACTTTGTATATAGAAGTGACCGAAATAAGCAAGGCTCCATGGTCAAGCGGTTAAGACATCGCCCTTTCACGGCGGTAACACGGGT
>OFFY01001754.1_pt1 | contig 16980 bp, 16 predicted proteins | sample 1521481 | NCBI WGS metagenome assembly OFFY01 (sample SAMEA3504117, study PRJEB24116) | mouse gut metagenome | biome: mouse gut; feature: mouse-associated habitat; material: faeces | place: Denmark | collected 2011
AAACCCGCCGGCGGCGCCGGCGGTTTTTTTCATGCAGTCAGCGGTAATTTTGGCCGTAAAGATTTGTGCTGAGGCTATTGGTACAGCTTTTTACAGCATCGTCTCCATGGGGATGGAGACAATATAGTTTTCTCTGTCCAGGTACCGCAGCAAGGCAGGCAGCACCCGCGCGGCGTTCTCTCCCCCCTCCAGAGTGAGGCAGACCGGCTGGCCCTGCTTTCCCAGCTTCCTGACGGCGTCGGAGGCGTAGGTGTTAGGAGCTGCCGTATCGCCGGGGCGGAGCAGAACGGACTCCTTCCAGCAGACCCAGCCCCGCTCCTCCAGGCTCTCCTGCTGTCCGGGGGCGTAGGCCAGGGTCGTCCGGGCGCAGGCCGCCCGCTCCAGGGCCTGACCGCCCCGCTCCAGCAGCGGGAGCGCCTCTTCCCCGTCCGCCAAAATCCCCACACTGTGGCCGCCGCCCAGAATGCGGCGCACCAGATCGCCCTCCTCCAGCAGCTGAGGGGTCAGGAAAAACACGGCGCAGCGTTTGTCCTCTCCCAGAACGTCCAGAATGTCCGCCAGCCCGGCGGCCGTCTCACAGCGAAAGGCCAGATAGGCCGCCGTATCGTCCTTCCCCACCTGGGTGTTCTCGCCGGGGCCGGAGGAGTTGGAGGGGTTGGAGTCTGGGTTGGTACTCTCCGCCGGGTTCAGGCTCTGAGTATACTCCCGCAGGCGGTTGCTGATTACATTCTTAGCCGCGTCAATGAAGTCGGCGTCGCTCATCGCGGTGTCTCTGTTCTTGATGCGCACCAGATAGCCCTGGGGGACATCGGGCAGCTGGTTGTAGCTGTACTCCAGGTCAAAATGGGAGCACACCGTGCTCAGGGCCAGGTAGGGCCGCCCCCCCCGCATGATGGCACGGGAAATATAGGTCGTCCCCGTCACATCGTCCCGGCAGGTCCCGCTGTTCAGATCGAAAATCAGCATTTGCCGCAGATTAAACAGGGTTACCGTGCGGCTGTCCCGGTTGTAGCTGGTGTACAGACCCAGCCCCACCCCGATCTTGTTCAGGCTGGCGTCAAAAATGCTGTAGGGCACATAGAGGGTTCCCCCGGACCAGAAGGGCATGGTGTCCGATGTCAGCGGGGCCACGCTGTTGTTGACAGCGGTGAAATACAGGGTGGCTGCCGAGGCGGGCACAGGCGGGAACAGCCCCAGGATCAGCACGGCGGCCAGCAGCAGCCGCACAGCGCGGCGTTTTTTTTCCATCGGCTTTCCCTCCCCTTTTTGACCGCTTCGCACACAGAGCTTTGATCTGTGCTTCCCCCGCCCCCGGCGGAGGCGGCACGTCAGCTTCTTTTGTTGCTCTTTCGATTATATCATAGTATAATCATTTGGGCAAGCGCCACTATTTTTAAGAAAATCTTAATCTTCGCTAAACGGTTCTTCAACCCGGCGGTGGTACAATAAGGGCACAAATCAGGAATATGGCCCAGAAAGGAGCCTTTTTATGGAGATTACACTGGAAATGGTGGAACGTCTGAGGGAAAAAGCCAATGTCAGCTACGCCCAGGCCAAGCAGGCCCTGGAGTACAGCGGCGGCAACCTGCTGGACGCGCTGATCTATCTGGAGGAGAAGGGGGGCATTCCCAGAGAGGAGGGGGCCTACTACTCCACTAAAAGTGAGACCCTGCCCTCCCCTTCCCCCGCCGAGCCTCTGCCCGCCCAGCTCCCCGACAAGGGGAAGAAGCAGAAAGCCCCCAAGCAGCCCCGGTCCGGGAGGGGCGGTGTCCGGCGGTTTTTCAACACACTGCGCCGCTGGCTGGTGGACAATGAGCTGGAGATCTGGCGTCACGACCAGCCCGTCACCGCTCTGCCGGTGCTCATTCTGGCGCTGCTGCTGTGCTGCGCCTTCTGGATCACGGCCCTGATCCTGGTGCTCGGCCTCTTTCTGGGATTCCGCTACCGCTTCTCCGGCCCCGACCTGGAGCGGGATAATCTCAACGGTATGATGGGCGATTTGGCCGACACCGCCGCCGACCTGGGCCGTCAGGTGATGAACGAAATCAAGCACGACTGGCACTCCGACGAGCAGGACAAAAAATAATCCCGTGAGGTGAGAGAGATGGCAGAACGCATCCTCCTGGTGGAGGACGAGGAAAAGCTGGCCCGGATGGTGGAGATGGAGCTGAAATACGAGGGCTACCAGGTGGAAAAGGCCCTGGACGGCCGGAAGGGTCTGGAGCTGGCTCTGGGCGGCTCCTTCGACCTGGTGCTGCTGGATATCATGCTGCCCCAGCTGTCCGGAATGGAGGTGCTGCGCCGGCTGCGCCGGGAGAGTCAGGTTCCTGTTATTATGTTAACTGCCCGGGACAGCGTGGTGGACAAGGTGGCCGGCCTGGACTCGGGGGCCGACGACTATATCACCAAGCCCTTCGCCATTGAGGAGCTGCTTGCCCGCATCCGGGCCGCTCTTCGGAGCAAGGGCGGTCAAGGGACGCAGAACGTCCCCCTCTCGGCGGGTCCCCTGGTGATGGATGTGGACAAGCACCAGGTGACCGTCCGGGGCCGGAACGTGGAGCTGACCAAAAAGGAGTTCGACCTGCTGCGCCACCTGCTGGAAAACAAGGGCCGGGTCCTCACCCGGGAGACCCTCCTGGACGCGGTGTGGGGCTTCGACTTTGTGGGTGAAACCAACTCCGTGGATGTCTACATCCGCTTTCTCCGCTCCAAGCTGGACGATGCCTTCGATCTCAAGCTTATTCACACCGTCCGGGGTGTGGGATATGTGATTAAGGAGGAGTAACTATGGTCATCGTATACCGCTCCAACACCGGCTTTACCAAGGAGTACGCCGAAATGCTGGCCAAGGCGGAAAAAATGAAGGTCTGTCCCCTCTCCGAGGCCCAGGGCAAGGTAGGACCCGGGGAAACCGTCTTTTTCATGGGTCCCCTCATGGCGGGCCACATCTCCGGCGTCGATCAGGCCGTGAAAAAATTTGCCGTCAAGGGGGTGTGCGGCGTGGGTATGTCCCCCGCCTCCCAGCAGGTGCTGGACACCCTGGCTAAGGCCAACTACGTTCCCGGCGCCCCCATCTTCTATCTCCAGGGCGGCTGGGCCCCTAAAAAGGTGGGCTGGCTCAAGCGCCGGATGGTGGGCATGGCCACCAGGTCCATGCGGGAGGCCCTCCAGAATAAAAAGCGCACCCCCGAGGAGGACAAACAACTGGACTTCCTCCTCCATGGAGGCAGCTCTGTGGCCTTTGAGAATCTGGAGGCCATACGGGCGTGGATCGGAGAAAACAGGTAACGTTCTTTCCGGTTCTCTTGCTTTCGAGAAGGAAAACGCCCGCCCGGACGAATCCCCCTGTCAGGGGGAGATGTCGCGAAGCGACAAAAAGGGTAGGGAGAGGGCACACAGGAGGTGAACCCCCATGGCCCGAAAACACCACAAATTTCAAACACCGCCCCCGGCAGACCCCATCGCCGCCGCCCGGGACTCCTCCCTGGCTCTGCGGCTGAACATCGGCTTCTTTCTGCGGCAGCTGGGCATCTTTATCGTGATGGACCTGCTGCTGCTGGCGCTGGCCGTTTTCGGCATGTCCCTCTACGCGGAAAACCGCTGCGCCGACGTGGTGGAGCTGGTCGACCGGCGGGGTGTGCCTTCCCAGGAGGCCCTGGCCTGGATGGAGGCCAGCGACTATACCATCACCCCCCTGGACCGCGCGCCCAAGGGCTACGACTACGCCGTGGTGACCTGGCCCACCGTCCGCTGGGAGACGGTGGACGGCCTGCGCTCCTGGAATCTCAGCAGCTACTACACCGTGGAGATGCCCAACGACGGCCAGCCCTACGCCGTCACGGTGGACACCTCCGGCATCTTTGCCAGCCTGTACTGGGCCGGGGTGGTCATCCTGATCTGCCAGGGGCTGTCCCTCATCTCCGGCCTGTTTCGGGGCGGCCGGTCCATCCGCAAGGTGTTGCGGCCCATCCAGGACCTGGCCGCAACGGCGGCCCGGCTCAACTCCACCACTCACATGTCCCGGCGGGAGATCGAGAGTCTGGCCGGGGAGCTGGACAAGATCGACGCCGCCCATCTGGACAGCCGCATCGACCTGCCTCCCACCCAAAAGGAGCTGCGCTCCCTGGCCCAGTCCATCAATGAGCTGATGGACCGGGTCAACCAGGCCTACAGCGCCCAGATGCGTTTCGTCTCCGACGCCAGCCATGAGCTGCGCACCCCCATCGCCGTCATCCAGGGCTACGCCGCCTTGCTGGACCGGTGGGGCAAGAGCGACCCGGACGCCCTCCAGGAGTCCATTGATGCCATCCGGGCGGAGGCCGCCTCCATGGAGCGGCTGGTGGAGCAGCTGCTTTTCCTGGCCCGGGGGGACAACGACTCTCAGCCGGTGAAAATGGAACCTGTTGACCTCACCAATCTGGCCGGGGAGGTACTCCGGGAGGAGGAGATGATTCATCCGGAGCGCACCTTCCTTCCCCGCTGGGGGGAGGATCCCGTCCGCGTATACGCCGACCCCGGCCTGATGAAGCAGGTGCTGCGCATCCTGATGGACAACAGCCTGAAATACAGTCCCCCCGAGGGGCGTGTCTACCTGCGGGTCCTGGAAAATCAGGACCATGTGCGCCTCACTGTCCAGGACGAGGGCATGGGGATTCCCCCCGAGGACATCCCTCACATCTTTGAGCGCTTCTACCGCACCGACCAGTCCCGGGACCGGAAAACCGGCGGCACCGGATTGGGGCTGTCCATCGCCAAATGGATTGTGGAGCGCCATGGGGGCTGGTTTGAGGTGGTATCCCGCCCCGAGGCGGGCACCCGCATCACCGCCGTCCTGCCCGCCCTCCAGGGCGCACTTGACAAGCCCTCCGCCGCCGCGGTATAAGGACACGGCCTCTCCCGCTCCCTCGGGAGAGGCCATTTTTTTGGACATACCCGCCCCCGGCCCGGCATAGGATGGAAGCAACAGACCCTTTGACGACATAGCCAGCGCACTTGAAAAAGCGCATTTGCGCTTTTTCATCCAGCGGGCCTTTTGGCCCGCTGGGTGTGCAGAGCACGCGAACGCTGGCCATGAAGTCCAAAGCAAGGCCGCCTTTGCGGCCTTATGCGGCGTGAAACGCCGCAAGTTTCAAAAGAGGTATTTACCTCTTTTGAAACACTTTGACTATAGGAGTGTTGCTTCCATGCAGACCAACAACATGATCTTTCTCCGGGGACGGCTGGCCGCCGCCCCCGCCTTCTCCCACAACAACCACGGGGTGGACTACCTTGTCTTTCCCCTCTCGGTACGCCGCCTGTCCGGAGCGGAGGACCGGCTCAACATTGTCGCCAGCCGGGAGCAGCTCAGCTCCCTCCTTCCGGAGGCGGGCAGCTCCCTCACCGTCCGGGGCGAGGTGCGCACCTTCAACAACCGCAGCGGCGTGGGCAGCCGGCTGGTGGTCAGCGTCTTTGCCCGGGAGCTGTCCCAGGTGGAGGGAGAGGACGAGAACCGCCTGGAGCTGTCCGGTACATTATGTAAATCTCCTGTTCTCCGCTCCACTCCCCTGGGCCGCACCATCTGCGACATGATTTTAGCCATCAACCGCCGCTACGGCCGGGCCGACTACCTGCCCTGTATCGCCTGGGGCAGTCTGGCCTACCGCTGCGGCTCCATGGAGGTGGGGGACCGTCTGTCCCTGGAGGGCCGGCTTCAGAGCCGGGTCTACACCAAAGAGGTGGACGGCCTGCTCCAGGAGCGCACCGCTTTCGAGGTGTCGGTTATGTCGCTGACCCAGGAATCCGACGTTGACAGCCACTCCCCTTTCGGAGTATCATAGTACCAGCTTTTTCCGGAAAGGACGGATTTTTATGTCAACTATATACGACAGCGTGGAGCAGCTGGTGGGCAATACCCCCTTGCTCCGCCTCTCCCGCCTGGCCTCGGACCACGGCTGGAAGGGGGACGTGCTGGCCAAGCTGGAGTACCTCAACCCCGCCGGCTCCGCAAAGGACCGGCTGGCCCTCACCCTCATCGACGACGCTGAGGCCCGGGGCGAGCTGACACCCGGCGGCGCCATTATCGAACCCACCTCGGGCAATACCGGCATCGGCCTGGCCATGGTGGCCGCCGCCCGGGGCTACCGGGTCATCCTCACCATGCCCGACTCAATGTCCGCCGAGCGGCGGGCCATGCTGGCCGCCTATGGAGCCCGGCTGGTTCTCACCCCCGGGGTAGAGGGGATGCAGGGGGCGGTCAAAAAGGCGGAGGAGCTTCTTTCCTCCATCCCCGGCAGCTTCATGCCCCGGCAGTTTGAAAATCCCGCCGGACCGCTGGCCCACTACCACTCCACCGGGCCGGAGATCTGGCGGGACACGGCGGGCAGGGCGGACGCCCTGGTGGTCTGCGTGGGCACCGGCGGCACCCTGTCCGGGACCGCCCGGTATCTGCGGGAACAGAACCCCAAGCTCCATGTGGCGGCGGTGGAGCCCGATGCCTCCCCCTTGCTGTCCGGCGGCCAGGCCGGGTCCCACGGCATCCAGGGCATCGGCGCCAACTTCATCCCCGCCGCCCTGGACCGAGGCTGCTATGACGAGGTCATACGGGTCAGAGACCAGGACGCCTACGACATGGGCCGGGAGGCCGTCCGCCGGGAGGGCGTTCTGGTGGGCATCTCCTCCGGCGCGGCCCTCTGGGCCGCGGGGCAATTGGCCCTCCGGGAGGAGTTTGCCGGTAAAACCATCATAGCCGTCCTTCCCGACTCCGGAGACCGCTACCTCTCCTCCCCCATGTTCTCCTGACGGCGCGCGGACCGCCCTGTGGCGGCCCGCCTTTTATTTTCCATTTTTTCTCACCGCATAATTCCCCTCTGCGGGAAAAACAATAGGGATATATCCATTTTAAGGAGGTATCCCCATGAAACGCAATTTTCTCCGCCGGGCTGCGGCGCCCCTCCTGGCGCTGAGCCTGATCTTCTCCCTGGCTCTCCCCGCCTCCGCCCTCTTCTGGAACAAGAAGCCAGAGGCCCCCTATGTAGAGGATTTTTCCAAAAATGGGCTGGTCGGCTCCGCCATCGTCTTTGACCCGGCGGACTTTGTGGTCAAGCCCGATGAAAAGACATCCCTCGCCGGCATCACCGTGGATCAGCTCCCCGACGCCGGGGCGGGAGTGCTGAACATCGGCGGCCAGCCTCTGGAGCCGGGCGCCCGCATCGACGCCACCGCCCTGTCCGGCCTGCGGTTCCAGTGCGCCGAGCACCCCTCCGTGACCACTGCCTCCTTGCTGTTCACCCCCGCCTTCTCCGACCATCAGGGGGAGCGTCAGACCACCGTGACCCTCTACCTCCTCACCCAGGAGAACAACCCTCCGGTGGCCCGGAACATGGAGCTGACCACCTATAAAAACGTGGCTATCACAGGCTACTTCGACGCGGTGGACGGCGAGGGGGACTCCCTCACCTTCCAGCTCACCTCCACCCCGGCCCGGGGAGCGGTCACTCTGGCGGAGGACGGCTCCAGTCAGTTCGTCTACACCCCCTATGAGAACAAGACGGGCCGGGACTCCTTCACCTATGTAGCCATCGACCCGGCGGGCAACACCTCCCCCGAGGCCAAGGTATCTCTGCGCATCGACAAGCCGGACACCAAGGTGACCTACTCCGACCTGGCCGGACACCCTGTCCAGAAGGCCGCCATCCGCCTGGCGGAGGAGGGGGTCTATGTGGGCCGGTACGTCAACGGGCGGTACTTCTTTGACCCTGACCAGCCCGTCACCCGGGCCCAGTTCCTCACCATGGCCATGTCGGTGGCCGGGCTGGAGGACCTGGAGGGGATCACCCTTACCGGCTTCTCCGATGACGACGCCATCCCCACCTGGGCCAAGGGGGCCGTCTCCGCCGCCCTGAAGGCGGGGGTGGTCCAGGGCTCCCGGGATGAAAGCGGCGCGCCCGTATTTCGGGCAGACAGCTCCATTTCCCGGGCGGAAGCCGCCGTAATGCTGGACAACCTGCTGGACATCACCGATGTACCGGTGGCCGTGTTCTCCACCGGCGGCGGCCACTGGGCCACCCAGTCGGCGGCTAACCTGTCCGCCTCGGGGATCATCCGGGCGGAGGACGCCGGCTCCGTCCCCCTGTCCGGCACTCTGACTATGGCCGACGCCGCCGAGATGCTGGACGGCGCGCTGGACATGACGGAGGCCCGGAACAGCGGAAGCTGGCTTCCCTGGGCATAGAGAAACCGCCGGAGCATATGCTCCGGCGGTTTTTACTGCTTAGTAGAACTTCTTGCGGTTTTTGCGGGCGGCCTCAGACTTCTTGCGGCGCTTGACGCTGGGGCTCTCGTAGTGCTCACGCTTGCGGACCTCGGCCAGCACTCCGGACTTGGCGCAGCTGCGCTTGAAACGCTTCAGGGCGCTCTCCAGAGATTCGTTTTCTCTCACTCGGACTTCCGACATTTATATTTCCCTCCCTCCGCGCGCGGCGGGGTAACTCCCGCTCACGTAGGGCCATGTTTATGGCTTTAACATTGTTATTATATTTCCTTTTACCCCATCTGTCAAGAGAAGATTTGTAAACAGCCTGTGAATGTTACTGCGGCTTGAAAATCAGGCTGACCAGCTTTCCCTTGACCACGATGGATTTGACCAGGGTCATTCCCTCGGCCAGTCTGGCAATCTTGGGCTCGGCCAGGGCGGCGGCCACCACATCCTCATCGGAGGCGTCGGCGGGAACCGTGATGTTGGCCTTCACCTTGCCGCTCACCTGTACGGCCATCCTGGCAGTATCGGCTACCGTCTTGCTCTCGTCGTACTCCGGCCACTTTTGCAGGCACACCTGCCCGCCGTAGCCGTTCATCTCCCACAGCTCCTCGCACAGGTGGGGGGCAAAGGGGGACAGCATGAGCAGCAAAGCCTTATAGTCGCCCCTGGTGGCTCCCTTGGCATAGAAATCGTTGACCAGGGACATCAGCGCAGCGATGGCAGTATTAAACTTCATGGCCTCGATGTCATCGGACACTTTTTTAATGGCTTTGTGGATCGCTTGCTCGTTTTCGGCGGAGTAGCCGTCGCCGTCTTTCAGCTTCTCGCTCAGATTCCAGACACGGTCCAGGAATTTCTTGCAGCCCCGAACGGACTCGTCGGACCAGGTGGCGGTCTTTTCAAAGTCGCCGATGAACATGATATACAGCCGCATGGTATCCGCGCCGTAGTCCCGGATCACGTCGTCGGGGTTGACCACGTTGCCCAGAGACTTGGACATCTTCACCGAGGGCCGGAGGGCCTGGCTTCCGTACTTGTCAATGAGGGCCTGCTTCTCCTCCTCGGTCTCCACGTTGCCCACATAGTGGGGGTTCCTGCCCAAAATCATGCCGTGGCTGGTGCGCTTTGCGTAGGGCTCGGCGTAGGGGATCACCCCGATGTCGTGAAGGAAGTTGTTCCAGAACCGGGAATAGAGCAGGTGTAAGGTGGTGTGCTCCATGCCGCCGTTGTACCAGTCCACCTGGCCCCAGTAGTCCAGCGCCTCCTTGGAGACCAGGGCCTTGTCGTTGTGAGGGTCCATATACCGCAGGAAGTACCAGCTGGACCCAGCCCACTGGGGCATGGTGTCCGTCTCCCGGCGCGCGCTTCCTCCGCAGCAAGGACAGGTGGTGTTCACCCAGTCGGTCATCTTGGACAGAGGGGACTCCCCGTCGTCGGTGGGCTCGTAGCTGGCCACATCGGGCAGCAGCAAGGGCAGCTGATCCTCGGGCAGAGGCACCCAGCCGCACTTTTCACACCACACCATGGGGATGGGCTCGCCCCAGTACCGCTGGCGGGAGAACACCCAGTCCCGGAGCTTGAAGTTCACCTGCTCGTGGCCGATGCCCTTCTCCTCCAGCCATTTGGTGATGGCGGGGATGGCGTCCTTGACGGTCATGCCGTCCAGGAAGTCGGAGTTGACCATGATGCCGGTGTCGTCCTTGGCGGTAAAGGCCTCCTTCTGCACGTCCTCGCCCCCGGAGACCACCTCAATGATCTCACAGCCAAACTTCTTGGCGAAGGCCCAGTCGCGGGTATCGTGGGCGGGGACGGCCATGATAGCCCCGGTGCCGTAGGAGGCCAGGACGTAGTCGGAGATAAAAATGGGAATCTCCCGGCCGTTGACGGGGTTGACGGCCCGCACGCCCTTCAGCATCACTCCGGTCTTTTCCTTGTCGGCGGACAGCTCGGTGCGCTCGAAGTCGGACTTCCTGCCGGCCTCCTCCACATAGGCGGCCACCTCGTCCCAGTTGGTCAGCTTGTCCTTCCACTCCTTCACAAAGCGGTGCTCCGGGGAGATGACCATGTAGGTCGCGCCGAAGAGGGTGTCGGGCCGGGTGGTGAAGACCACGATGTCGTCCCCGGTGGTGGCCTTGAAGGTGACCTCCGCGCCGGTGGACCGGCCAATCCAGTTGCGCTGCTGGGTCTTGACCCGGTCGATAAAGTCCACGGTGTCCAGCCCGTCGATGAGCTTCTGGGCGTAGGCGGTGATCTTCAGCATCCACTGGGACTTCTCCTTGCGGACCACAGGGGCGCCGCACCGCTCGCAGACCCCCTCGACCACCTCCTCGTTGGCCAGCACGCACTTGCAGGAGGTGCACCAGTTCACCGGCATAGTAGTCTTGTAGGCCAGGCCGTGCTTGAAAAGCTGGAGGAATATCCACTGGGTCCACCTGTAGTAGTTGGGGTCGGTGGTGTCCACACAGCGGTCCCAGTCGAAGGAGTAGCCCAGCATGTGGAGCTGCCGGGTGAAGTTTTCGATGTTCTGCCTTGTAACGATGGCCGGATGCACATGGTTCTTGATGGCGAAGTTCTCGGTGGGCAGGCCGAAGGCGTCGTAGCCGATAGGGAACAGGACATTATAGCCGTCCATCCGCTTCTTCCGGGCGATGACATCCATGGCGGTGTAGGGCCGGGGGTGTCCCACATGGAGCCCCGCCCCGGAGGGGTAGGGGAACTCCACCAGACCGTAGAACTTAGGCCTGGGGTCGCCGTTTTTGCAGGCGAAAGTCCTTTCGTCCTTCCACTTCGTCTGCCACTTCTTCTCAATGGCGGTAAAATCATACTTCAATGCAAACACTCTCCTGTATCGTCTGGCCTGAAAGGCTGAATCGACCGTAATTCTATGCCATTATAGCGGAATGGTGCCGCAATTGCAAGGGTTTTATCAAAACAACCGGCCCATTGGGCCGGCTGTTCGTTACAGATTCATTTTCGGAATGGGGAACGCGATGGCTCCGCCCACCTCGTCGGCCCACTCCAGCAGAGTATTCACGCCGGTCCGGACCTCAGACAGGCCCTCCTTGACTTCGCATAGTTCCTGCTCCACCTGATCCAGCCGCTGGTCTACACGATCCAGCCGCTGGTCCACACGATCCAGCCGCTGGTCCACACGATCCAGCCGCTGGTCTACACAATCCAGCCGCTGGTCTACACAATCCAGCCGCTGATTGACGGGAGCCAGTTTTCGGTCCATTATCTCTTCTATCGCTTTTAACAGTTCCAAATCTACCATCATTCTCCCCCTTTTCGCTCTTCTACACGATTTCCATGTTTTCTAATCACACCATCGCTTCAAAGCTGGACTGTTTCTTGTCCTCCGCAGGCTTGGCCTCCTCTACAGGGTTGGCCTTGGTAGTGGTGCGGGTGGTGCCGCCCGAAACGTACACGTCGCCGCACTCAGGGCAGATGGCGGTGTGGATGGTCACAGACTGGCTGACCACTTTCCGGTCCTCCCGCTGGGCCTTGGCCTGCTCCCGGACCACATGCTCCTGCTCGTGGCCCCGGACGGCGGAGGCCACCTGCTCGGGGGCGATCTTTGTGGCGGTCTTGAAGGACACGCCCGGGTCGTCAGAGCCGTCCTGATACTTGCGGTTCTTGCAGGTCTGGCACTCTGACTCCTCCACGACCTCCTGGGCCGTCTTGGAGCCCCCCTCTTCCGTCTTCAGAGGGGTGGTCTCCTCCTTCTCCCAGGGGAGCTTCACTTTGTCCTCCCCGGTCTCCTCTCCGCGCAGCAGCTTCTCCAGCCCTTCGGACTGTTTTCCGCTCTCGTTCTCCAGGTCCTCCGCCTTGCCGTCCAGATAGCGGATGCGGGAGCGCACCGCCATCTCAGCGGGGTCGGCCCCCTCCCGCATGGTGGGGAACCGGAACTCGCCCTCCTGCTCCTCCGGGACGGCTTGGGCCGCCCCGCGACGGACGGCGGGCACGCCGCTCACAGGGGGTACTGGCGCAGTCTGAGCCCGGGACACCGGGCTGACCGGCTCCATGCTGGTAGGATTGGCATTTCCTCTTTGATAAACGGAATTGTAACCGCTCATGCTGCCATAGCTCCCATAGGCACCGATGGCTGACATCGCGGACACCCCTTTCCTGATCATCTCACAGTATAATTATACCAAACAATTCGCCCCGGCGCAAGGGGTTTTGTGAAACGCTGTTCTTTATGGCTCCCCATACAGCAGCTCAAAGCTTTCATAGTGGTCGTCTGTATAGTAAACCAGTCCGTCATTTGAAAATACAATCCGTTTGGCGCCCCGGGAGTTTTTCCCCACGGTATCAATATCGCACTCGGTGTAGGTCCTCCCCCGCTCCTTGGGCAGCAAACCCTCCCGGTTGCCGAAGGCGCTGCCCCCGATAGCGGTGCCCTCGCCGGTGTAGCGCTCCACGCTGCCGCCGCTCCAGCCTGCCTCCTCCGCCTCCCGCTTGGTCACATAGTTGTCAGGCAGATCGCCGTAGAGATGAATGTACAGGGCTACCTCCTCCTTGGAGGTGTACCAGCCGTCCTCGTCAACCGACCGATTGCCATCGTCGCCCTTTTCTCCAGTCTGGTTTACGTTCTCGTTCTCATCGTTGGAAGGGGCTTGATTGCCGTCCGGGAGGTTTTGATTCCCCTCCGGGGCGGCCTGACTGCCGTTCCCCAGCTCCTGGACAGGCAAGTCAATCACGCTGTCGGACGCGCCGTAAATGCCGTGGATGACGGCGCTGTGGCTGCCCTGGATTTCTGTAGCGCAGGCGGTGAGACTCAGCAGGAGCAGCAAGGACAGCAGAACGCTGGAAATCCGTTGTTTCATGTCAAATCACTCTCTCTTTATCCGTTTATAGTCCAGATAGTTCTCCAGGATCAGCGACGCCGCCACGGCGTCCACTATCTTCTTTCGTTTTCGGCCGTCCTTCCCCTGATTGAACAAGATGTGATGGGCGTCGATGGTGGTGCGCCGCTCGTCCCAGAGAATAACCTTCATACCGGTCTCCTCCTCCAGCCGGGCGGCCAGCTCCCGGTAGAGCTCCGCCTTCCGGCCGTCGGTGCCGTCCATGTTTTTGGGGAAACCCAGCACCACCTCCTCAGGGCGATACTCCTCAATCAGCTCCGCCAGCCGGTCCAGCACCACCTCCTGCCGCCAGCTATTGATGGTGACGGTGGTCCCCACCAGAAAGCCCGTGGGGTCGGACAAGGCCACCCCGGTATGGGCGTCTCCGTAGTCAATTGCCATAACGCGCATGTTTCTCCGTCCTCTCTGAGACCTCCAACTGAAATGGCGTTTTTCGCCAGGAAGGCAGGAAAATAATACTCATTATACAAGAAGCCGCCTGAAAGAGCAACCCATAAAGCCGCTTTTCGCATAAGCCGCCCCAAATTTGGCACAACTATCAATACGGCGTTTCCGCCGGTCTTTTGTCCGGACGCTGAATTTTCTTTAGGAGTGGATATATTGAATCCTCGAAAAGCGGCCATCATCGGCTGCGGCTTTGTGGGCGCTTCCATTGCGTTCCGATTTTTGCAGCAAGGGCTGTTCTCCCAGCTGGTTCTGCTGGACGCCAACCGGGCCAAGGCGGAGGGCGAAGCCATGGACCTCAGCGACGGCCTGCCCTACGGCGCCGCCATGCAGATCACCGCGGGGGGCTATGACGACCTGTCCGACTGCGCCCTGGTGGTCATCACCGCCGGCGCCAACCAGAAGCCGGGGGAATCCCGGCTGGACCTCATCGACAAAAACACCGCGATCCTCAAGAGTATTCTGCAAGAGATCACCGCCCGCCCCTTTGAGGGCATCCTGCTCATCGTATCCAATCCGGTGGACGTGCTGACCCAGACGGCCTGGAAGCTGTCCGGCTACCCCAGGGAACGGGTCATCGGCTCGGGCACCGTGCTGGACACCGGCCGGCTGAAGCAGCTGCTGGGGGAGGAGCTGGGGGTGGACAGCCGCAATGTCCACGCCTTCATCGTGGGGGAGCACGGGGACAGCGAGCTGCCGGTGTGGAGCGGGGCCAACGTGTCCGGCCTGGGGCTGGACGACTTCTGCCGCCTGCGGGGGCTGGAGCTCCACGCGCCCGTCCGGGAGCGCATCTACCGGGAGATTCGGGACAGCGCCAACGAGATTATCAAGCGCAAGGGGGCCACCTACTACGGCATCGCCATGGCGGTGGGCCGCATCGCGGCCTGCGTCGTGCGGGACGAGCACGCCATACTGCCCATCTCGGTGGCGCTGGAGGGGGAGTACGGCCTGGATCGGCTGGCCCTGAGCATCCCCTCCATTGTGGGGAAAAACGGGCTGGAGAAGGTGCTGGAGATCCCCCTGGACCAGGCGGAGCGGGCGGCGCTGGACAGCTCCGCCGGGCAGCTGAGGGAGGTCATCTCCGGACTGAAGCTGTAGAAAAAGCCGCCCACCTCATGCTTTGAGGCGGGCGGTCCTTTTATGGTTCAGTCGTCGCCGAAGCTGATGCCCAGCAGGCGGGCCTCGGTGATGATGTCGGACTTGGGGTCGATGGTTTTCAGCTTACCGGCGATCTCCTTCAGGGGAACGGAGGTGATCACATGGTTCTGGATGGCCACCATGCTGCCGTACTCATCCCGGGAGATCATCAGGGCGGCGGTGGTGCCCAGGCGGGAGGAGAGGACCCGGTCGTAGGCGCAGGGGGTGCCGCCCCGCTGCATATGGCCGGGGACGGTGACCCGGACCTCCTTGCCCGTCTTCTTGAGGATCTTGTCGGCGATGGCGTAGGACACGGAGGGGTATTTCTCCAGCACCTCGGCCAGGTGCTTTTTGTACTCCTTCTTGGACATGGCCGCCTCCTTCTGGGAGATGGCCCCCTCGGCCACGGCCAGGATGGTAAAGCCGTTGCCCGAGGCGGCCCGCTGCCTGATCTTGGCGATTACCGAGTCGATATTATAGGGGATTTCGGGAATCAGAATGATGTCCGCGCCGCCGGCGATGCCGGCGTTCAGGGTGAGCCAGCCCGCCTTGTGGCCCATGATCTCCACCATAAACACCCGGTTGTGGGAGGCGGCGGTGGTGTGGATGCAGTCGATAACCTCGGTGGCCAGGGAGATGGCCGACTGGAAGCCGAAGGTGGTGTCGGTGCCCCACAGGTCGTTGTCGATGGTCTTGGGCAGGCCGATGACGTTCAGCCCCTCCTCGCTGAGGAGGTTGGCGGTCTTCTGGCTGCCGTTGCCCCCCAGCACCACCAGGCAGTCCAGCCGCAGGCGGCGGTAGGTGTACTTCATGGCCTCCACCTTGTCCAGGCCGTTCTCGTCGGGCACCCGCATCAGCTTGAAGGGCTGGCGGCTGGAGCCCAGGATGGTGCCGCCCCGGGTGAGCAGGCCGGTGAAGTCGATGGGGGACAGCTTTTTGTAGTCCTCGTAGATCAGGCCCTTGTAGCCGTCGATGAAGCCGATGATCTCCACCTCGTTGCCGTAGATGTTGTAGAGGCCCTTGGCCACACCCCGCATAGTCGCGTTGAGGGCCTGGCAGTCGCCGCCGCTGGTGAGAAGTCCGATCCGTTTCATGAAATACCGCTTCCTTTCAGAAAAAGATATATGAAAGCCGACTCCGGCTTGGTAAACGGGTTTAGTCCCGGCCGATCATGCGTCTCAGCAGCCCCCGACGGGTCTTTTTCACAGTGACAGCTGGCTTTTTGACAGCCTTGGGCGCAACGGGAGCCGCCTTCACCGTCTGTGGCTTGGGGGCGGGTTTGGGAGGTTCACTCTCAGGCGTCTCCAGCGCCCATTCCCCGGCGTAGGCCTGATCACAGAAGTACTCCTGGGCGTTGAAGGTCTCCCCCGACCTCCGGACATACACCCCGTCCGGCCGCTGGATGCGACCCTTGGCGGTATCCCGGAGCTGGTCTGCAAACATCTTCTCCAGGTGGGATCGCAGCGCGGGGTTTTGGACGGGCGCAGCCACCTCCACCCGGCGGGTGGTATTGCGGGTCATAAAGTCGGCGGAGGAGATATACACCCGCTTTCTCTCTCCCAGGCCGAAAATATAGATGCGGGCGTGCTCCAGATAGCGCCCCACAATGCTGTGCACGGTGATATGCTCCGTCAGTCCGGGCACGCCCCCCACCAGACAGCAGACACCACGGACCACCAAGTCGATTTTTACCCCCGCCTGAGAGGCCTCAATGAATTTGTCAATAATCAGCTTGTCGGTCAGGCCGTTGAGCTTAAAGCCCAGATAGGCCTCCTCCCCTCCACGGGCCAGCTCAATCTCCCGGTCAATCAAGGTGACCACCTTGTCTCTCAGACAGGCCGGGGCCACCATCAGGTGGCGGCTGTCCTCCACCACCTCGCCCATAGACAGGGCGTTAAACACCCGGGCGGCCTCTCCGCCCAGCTTCGGGTCGGCGGTGATCAGGGCGTAGTCGGTGTAGAGGCGGACGGTGTCCTCGTTGTAGTTGCCGGTGCCCACCTGCGTGATATACTCCACCTGGTCGTTGCGCATCCGGGTGATCAGCAGCAGCTTGGAGTGGACCTTCAGCCCGTCCAGGCCGTAGATCACCCGGCAGCCGGCCTGCTCCAGCACCCGGGACCAGCCGATGTTGTTCTCCTCGTCAAACCGGGCCCGGAGCTCCACCAGGGCCACCACCTCTTTGCCGTTCTCGGCGGCGTCCACCAGGGCCTCCACAATTTTGCTGTTGTGGGCCACCCGGTAGAGGGTCATCTTAATGGACACCACATCCGGATCCTGCCCCGCCTCCTGGAGCAG
>OFFY01001757.1_pt1 | contig 16961 bp, 21 predicted proteins | sample 1521481 | NCBI WGS metagenome assembly OFFY01 (sample SAMEA3504117, study PRJEB24116) | mouse gut metagenome | biome: mouse gut; feature: mouse-associated habitat; material: faeces | place: Denmark | collected 2011
TCTTGACATCTTTTGCGCCTCCTGCTATGGGGTAGCCAAGGGGAACAAAGTTCCCCCATTGCATTAGAAATGCCAATGGCGGTATTTTGAAAAATCAAAATCAGGGATTGACAGGACGGGAAAAATAGCTTATTATTGACAATAAGAAATGGGTTTTTACCGTACAGTGTTTTCACTCAAGCGGGCTGCTCGTTTCTTTTTTTATTGCCAGAATATCATACAGATACTTCCTGCCATCATTCGCATGACGGACAAGCATACTTGCTGAATAAATATTATGTCTTGCTATTTTCCCTGTTTTGTCATCATATACAGGCAATGCAAATCTGATGTTGTAGCGATACCAGCCATATACCGCATCTGTTTTGTGCTTTTCTTTCCGGTTTGCCTCATGTTCTGGATTGGTGGCTATTCTTATAAGTTCAGGAACAGCCTGTGAAGCATTTGCCTTAGCCTTTGCCACTGCGCCTTTTAAGGCGATACGGCTTTCTGAACTTGCGTATTCATCGGGAAAATCTGCCGAAATATATATTTTTTCAGAAGTTTCCTCAATTTCGTAAAAATCCCCGATATACGCTTTCAGGTATTCTTCGACAGCCGTCCAGTCATCCCGCACTTTTGCCTTGAAACGGATATCGTTAATCAAGACCAGCTTTTTACCGTCCGCATCGGTTATGATATTTACATTCCTGTTTTCAATCATCTCTTTTGTTTCCTTTCTTCTTTTCCCTTGATTTGTAGACATTAAACTGGTTCTTGCACTTCTGGCTGCAAAATTCATTCCCCTTCCGGCTTGCGACAAAGGCTTTTTTACAGTGCTTGCACATACGCATATCACTGTCCTTGTCCGTGAGCATGAAGGAAAAGCACATCTGCACCATGACAAGCAGCGAATGGAAATCCCATACGATAACGGGCGAATCCTTTTCCAGTGAAATCCGGTAAGTGGGGGATATGCCGCCGAAAGCGGAAATGCCCTGACGGTACAGGCTGCGTGTCTGCTCGTCAATCGTATCATAATCGAGGTAATAAAGGAAACTTGTCATAAAGGTAAATGCTAAGTCAGTAAATTCTTTCAAAATCCAGTCGTACCTTTCCGCATATTCCTTCTGTAATTCCATCGCCACAGCCTGCGGCGCATTCCCCATAGCCATTGTGATCGCAATGCCTTCACGGTCAGTCACAGACCATCCCGATTCCACACTTTTCTTTCTGAAATCCAGTTTATCAAAAGGGTAGAAATAGGAAAGATACTTCTCTGTAGGAAGGGATTCTTCCTTTATAAAGTGGTTTTTTGGAAGATACACGGATTCATAGGTTATAAAATCTGCTGTTGTCGGCAGGGCGGTCATAAAGCCGAGGAAACCATATTTTTTTACAAAGTCAAGCACGGACTCTTTTAGTTCTTCTTCCGGGGCTTTGTGCATGGCGGCAAGCCCGACATTTACCGCATCAGTGATAAGCTGCTCCGCTTCCTGCATGGGGCGGTACATTTCCGGTTCTGCGCCTTCTGAAACCGTTATGTAGAGAGTGCCATCATCAGCGGTCTTATATTCATAGCCGCTGTACCGAATCCACGGTGCGCTGGTATGCGCAAATAAATTCTTCATAGAAAATCTGCTCCAATCCATCAATCATATCGAATTATCTGATGTAATATTTCCTATATTATAAACAGTTACTTGTTATCGGTCAAGCCGTTTACTTTCCTTTTTCTTCCGCACTCCGTTTTCTAAAAAATGTTTCTCATCAAGCGTCAGCGGCAGACTGTTTTCCTTCCGGTATGCAAGCACAGCACCATAGAGTTTTCGTATCTTTTTCAATGCTGTTTCACGGATGCCCCGGATGTTCCGGTCTGTCTGCCCGATGCTCTCTGCATACTCTGTAGCGGAATCATCACGCAGGAACAGGTAATAGAGCATATTTTTGAGGTGCGGCTTTAGTTCCTTTAATATTTCCGATAAATCCGCATCTGTGACAAGTTCATGTATCGTTTCCGGGCTGTCAAATATGAAATCAAGAAAATCACCTGCAAGCAGGAGCCTTCTTAAAACCATATCATAAGACGGTCTATCGAATAAATGCAGTTCATCTGCGCCCCATTCCAGAGGAACAGTGGAGCGTCCTATCTCATGGTCTCTTTCTCTCCGTTCCCTGTTTTCGTCCAGTTTATCCCACCAGTACAGCACGTTTTCAAAGTCCTCCACTGTCCTTGCGCTTTCCTCAATGCGCCGGATTGCAAGGGCACGGGCTTCACGGTGGAGCATATCCCCGTCCGCTTCTGTTATAAAACTTTGCTCCCTGAATGTTGGGAGTTCGGTGTATTTTGGCATTTATAATCAGTCCTTTTCAAAAATATAAAAAAGTGTAGCAGTTTTTTCAAAAACACTTCCGTTTTTATAGCCGTTTTTCTCCTATTAGTGAAAGAGTAATTCTTTTCAATCAAAAATCAATTACATGAAAGGAGAACGGACTATGGGGGATGGATAAAATAGAAATCCGATTACTATGTGCGGAAGTCAGAGGATTTAACAGTTCCACGAACAATTATAAGTGAAATGTGCATGATGCGCAAGAAAGGATTGCTAATGGAGGCAGTAAAATTGAATAACGATATGGCAAAGTCCAGCCCTTCTGCGGCTGGCTTTTTTTACCGCAGGATTGGCGGGACGCTTTTTAAGGTCAGGGTGTATACGGGTTCAGGATATGCCGACACGCTGGATGAAAAAATTCCCCGGTTAATTTTGAATGAAATGGTGACAGGCGCAGAAAGTTATGTTAAGATGGATTCACCACAGATGAGCCAGCCGCCGGAAAGGAGTTCGGAATGAACAACAGGACGGCTGGTGACAACAGAATAACAGCTCTTTATGAGCGGCTCTCAAGGGACGATGATCTTGCGGGGGACAGCAACAGCATAGTCAACCAGAAAAAGATGCTGGAGGATTATGCAAAAAATAACGGGTACACGAACACGGTGCATTTTACGGATGACGGATTTTCCGGCGGCAGTTTTGAAAGACCGGGATGGAAGCAGATGTTAAGCCGGATTGAAAACGGCGACATCGGCACAGTCATAGTAAAGGACATGAGCCGTGTCGGGAGGGATTACCTTCAGGTAGGATTCTACACGGAGGTATTCTTCCGGGAAAAGGGTGTCCGTTTTATTGCTGTTTCCAATGGTGTTGATAGTGATAACAACACCAGCAGTGAATTCGCCCCTTTTTTGAATATCATGAATGAATGGTATCTGCGTGACTGCAGCAGGAAGATTACCGCAGTTTTGCGGGCAAAAGGGAAAGAAGGAAAACCAATCACAAGCAATCCGCCATACGGATATGTGAAAAGCCCTGATGATAAAAACCTCTGGCTTGTCGATGAAGAAGCGGCAGAAGTTGTGAAAAAGATTTTCCGTCTGACCGTGGAGGGCATGGGACCGTACCAGATTGCAAAGCGGCTTATGGCAGAAAAGGTGGAGAAACCGTCCTATTATCAGGCGACAAGGCAGAGGGGCAATTTCAAAACCATGTGCGATTTTGAAACTCCCTACAACTGGACGGGCGGATCGGTGGTGCGGATACTGGAAAGACCGGAATATATGGGCGATACAGTGAACTTCCGCAGCCATAAGGAATCCTACAAAGATAAGAAAGCGGTTAAAAACAGCAGTGAGGATATCCTTATTTTTCAGGACACCCATGAACCAATTATAGACCGCAGGACTTGGTATCTGGTGCAGGAATTAAGAAAGACGGTGCGGAGAGTGGATGCCAGCGGGGAAGGAAGTATGCTGACCGGAAAGCTCTACTGTGCGGACTGCGACGGCAAAATGCACTACCGCAGAGGTACGACAAGGGCAGGCAGGGACTGGCGTGGGATTCCGAACGGGGAAGTCCAGCATACATCCGCAGGTTTTAATTGCAGCACCTATAACAGCAGCAGAAAGAAGTATAAACAGGTTTGCTGTTCTCATTCCATAAAAGAGGACACGGTAAAGCAGCTTATCCTTGAAACGATACGGTATGCCTTAAAAAGTGTCCGCATGGACGAGGCGGCGTTTATAAAAAATATGCGGAGCGCATCAGAGGTCAGGGACAAAGGCGAAGTGAAAAAGCTGAAAACAGACCTTGCGAAAAAAGAGAAGCGCTTTGCAGACCTTGACTTACTGATTAAAAAGGTGTATGAGGACAATGCAATGGGGAAGCTGCCGGACAGACGGTATGAGATGTTATCTTCCGATTATGAGAAGGAACAGCAGGAACTTGAAATTTCCATGCAGGAAATCAGGGAAAAACTTATGCAGTTTGAAGATGATACGGACAGGACGGAGGAATTTCTCTCACTTGTCCATAAATACACTGACATTCAGGAACTTACGCCTGCCATCGTTAATGAATTTGTGGACAAAGTGCTGGTACACAAGATAGAGGAAACGGACGGCGACCGTGTGCAGGAGATTGAGATTTTCTTAAATTATATCGGGAAGGTGGAACTTCCGGCGCAGGAACTATCGGAGGAAGAAATGGCGGAGGAAGAAAAGAAACGGAAAAGCCGCCAGTACAGGAGGGAATACATGAAAGCCTACCGGGAAAAGCACAGACCGGAAATCCGGCGCGTGATTGAGGGCGCAAAAGAAGCAGACAGGCAGAAACAGATAGCAGAGGCGGAACTGTCGGCGGACGGACTCCTGCAAACGGACGGTACGGAACAGGTTGCGGCTATGGTGGCAGGGGAAAACAATAATAAATCCGCAGCGTAGAATGGACATACAGAATAAAGAAGAACTACCACAGCAGGACGACACCGCAACAGTCAGAAAATCTATCATTGAACAGATGAAACCAGAGCACAAAACTGTTCCTGCTGAAACAAAACCGTTGGAAACAGAAAGACCACCACAACCAAAGCCTTCCATGCTTCTGTTAATAGTTTTATAGTGAAATCCAACAGGAACAACTTGACAGGGTGTTCTTAATTGAATATAATGTACTTGAACGGGAAGTACATTATAGGACAAAAGGAGGGTGTTGTGGAAATCATAATTAGCAGTAATACGAGCAAACCTATATATGAGCAGATAACTTCACAGATAAAAGCCATGATTATGAGCGACGAATTACAGACTGGCGATCCTATTCCCTCTATGAGAGCGTTGGCAAAGTCCATTCATGTAAGTGTCATTACTGTTCAAAAAGCGTATGAAGATTTGCAGCGAGATGGTTTTATCGAAACAACAGTTGGTCGTGGTAGTTTTGTATCGGCACAGAATAAAGACTTTTATCAAGAGGAACAACAACGGTTAGCAGAAGAACATTTACAAGAGGCTGCTGACATCGGACGAACAAGCGGAATACCTTTAGAAAAATTGATTGAACTTTTAACGATGTTTTATCAGGAGGAGGAATAACTATGGATGCTATTTTACAGGTAGAAAATTTGACAAAGCAATACTCTGGTTTTACATTAGACCATGTTTCATTTTCTGTTCCTAAAGGTACTATCATGGGGCTGATCGGTGAGAACGGAGCAGGAAAAAGCACAACAATCAATGCAATCCTTGATCTTATCAATAAAGATGATGGTACAGTTGCTTTTTGGGGACAGGAGTTATCTTCATCGAAGCAACTTAAAGAGGACATTGGTGTTGTATTTGATGGTATCAATTTTTATGAAACACTTACCCCCACAAAAGTTGGGAAAATTTCAAGTGCAGCATATAAACAGTGGGATAAGCATTTATATAAAGAGTATTTAAAACGCTTCCAGCTTTCTGCGGATAAAGAAATTAAAACGCTGTCCAAAGGCATGAAAATGAAATTGTGCATTGCCGTTGCCCTTTCCCATAAACCTAAACTGTTGATTTTGGACGAAGCTACCAGCGGTCTTGATCCAGTAATGCGGGATGATATTCTCGATGTTTTTTTGGAATTTGTGCAGGACGCAAATCATTCCATTATGATGTCCTCTCATATCTCAACCGACTTAGAGAAAGTTGCCGATTACATTACCTTTATTCATCAAGGCAAAGTCGTTTTCAGTAAAAGAAAAGATGAACTGCGTTACCACTACGGTATTATTAGATGTGGTGCAGCAGTTTTCAATCAGATTGATAAAAAAGAAGTCCTTGCCTACCGTAAAGATGATTATCAGTGGAATGTGCTTGTTGCTGAAAAGGAAAAAGCTAAAAGAAAATATAAAAATGCAGTAGTGGATGATGCAACGATTGATGATATTCTGCTGATGTATGTGAAAGGAGTGCAAGCTGAATGAGAAGCCTTATTTTAAAAGATTTATATAATATTGGACATAATGCAAAGTCTATGCTGTTTGTTCTGGTGGTATTTGCGGTTGTCCTTATCCCGGCATCGGGCGTTGAATCATATACCTTTGTATGTGCGATATTGTGCAGCATGATGATTGTGACCACATTTACTTTTGATGATAATTCAAAATGGACACGATATTCCATGATAATGCCAGTATCAAAAAAGGATTTAGTTGGTGGAAAATTTGTTGTTTTGGCAATCTTCTGCCTGATTGGAAGTCTATTCGGGCTGGCAGTATCAGCAATCGCTGGATTGGCTTTGAAAAAGATTACTTTTGACCTTGTTGGAATTGGAAAGCTGCTATTTATAACTTTGATAGCATTGGTAATATCTCTTGTTTTTGGAAGTATATCAATTCCTCTTGTATTCAAGTTTGGGGCAGAAAAAGGGCGAGTGTTATTGTTGGTGTCCTTTCTTATCCCTGCGGCAATTTGCTTTGGAGTATATCAGGTACTTATTTTATTAGGTATCGAAATAACAGACCTGCTTATATTTGTTCTGCTATGTTGTTCGCCGATTATTGCTTTGGTCTGGTGCTATATAATGTATCAAATTAGTTGTCGAATTTTTGCAAAGCAAGAATTATGATCTGAAAACAGTTTGGAGGTGTATTTATGAAAGGCAAGAGATTTGATATCACAGAGACAGAGGGCGGTGTGAAAGGTCTTTATGTGATTGTCGATAAAGAAACAGGTGTAAATTATCTTATGGCGAAATTTGGGATTACCGGGGGACTATGCCCGTTACTTGATAAGGACGGTAAGCCGATTATCAGCAGGCAGCAAAACTATACCGCTTAGGAACAAAGCTATCAAAGAATATAGGAAGAAAAAGGAGCAGCAAACTTCAAATGACAATGGGGATTTCAGTAGCAGGTTCTATTTTAGGGGTTGTATTTACAAACAAGGCGTATTCTTTCGTCCCGATTCCCGATAAAAGTTTACTATGTCTTTTTCCGATGATACAGATTCCTATGATTTATGGAAAAACATTTTCTTCCGATGATTACCAAATGGCACTCATTTGATTGAAAACGGAGTATGTATTAGCGGCTCTATATTTCCTTTCCTTTTAGAGCGAAACGGAGTCAATGATGATTCACATATCGTTCCTGTTTCGGAAGAATGGAATTTGATTGTTGTGAATCATTGGAACGAAATACCAGAAGACTACAGTGTAACATTAACGGAATTATCAAACGGACAAAAAGTTGACAGCTGGATATATCCGTATCTGCAGGAGATTCCCTTTGCCGACATAAAGAACGTGATCCCCCACATACAGGACAGTGATATGGTGGAGCTTAATTTAGGTGTTACTGTGAAACCTCCCCCCCGGTCTGGCAAAAAAGCGCAGACTGCTCCTATCAAGCTTTTTAGGGCCTTGGGATCGAACCATATAATTAAGCGGGCTGTCCCTCCATGGCAACAGGTTCCACCCAGCCTAATGCTTTTAGCTTTTTCAGGTAGGTATTAATTTTGCGCTCCCTATTGAACTGGTTATAATACCCGGCTCCAAGATCCTTGAAAACCACACCATCCTTCAGAACATGGTAAATGGCGACCAGCATGGAATGCGCCACAGCAACATATGCCCGTTTGCTCCCCCCCGTCTGGCACTGATCCGCTGGAACTGTGCATAGAAAAAGGAGCCTTTGTTCTTTACTGCCGAGTGGGCACAGACAACAAGAGTTGAGCGCAACAGGGCATACCTCATTCTTTCTGTGCTGTGTTGATAGTTTCTGAAAATAAAAAGGTAGCGGATTGTCTGTTAAGATAATCGCTACCTAAAGGTAAACAATATTCAGTTTTTATATTTCTGCTCTGTCAAATAATTTTATCATTTTAATGCTTGTAAATAGGGCTGAAGTTATCTTTATTTTTGTGGATAATATAAATGCCGTATATTCCTAATAACAAATACATTATTAAACAGAAAACTAATCCTATTGTTGGATATTGATTGCTTTTAGAAAAACAAAATGGTATACCGCACAAATCCACTACAAAATGTAAAATAATTGGTATCCATAAATTTCGGGTTTTGACATAAACCGCCCCAAAGTAAACTCCTAATGCAGTAGCCCAAACAGCTTTGCAAATAATTGTTAAAATTGGTTGCCCAAGTGCACCAAAAATATGCCCAAAACCAAATAGTGCAGATGAAATAATAACTGCATATAATGTAGCATTATCTCGTTTGCCAAACCATTTTTCAATGATATTCTGCAACAATCCTCTCAGATAAATTTCCTCCATTATTGCAACACCTATGTAATACACAATGCCCTCTACAATAACTCTATATATTGTTGGTTTATTATTGAATGGTGAAAGTCCTATGCAAAAAGCAACTGCCACTATAAGCGTAGCAACAATGGAAGGAATACCATATTTCTTCAAGCCATTCGGAATATTTTGAAATTGTAATCCAAAATTCCACTCTTTTATAATGGTTTTCCTACATACATAGCATAAAGCAAAAGCAAATATAAAATTTATCATCAAAGAAAAATAAATTGGTTCTATATCCCTTATTTGTATATTACAGAATAAAGCCGCAGGTAATGCGGTCATTTCCATAAAGGTCATTATTATTGTCAGTATAATAACTCCGATTGATGTGCGTTTGTCTATCATGATTAATCTCCTTAGCCGTTAATTTATTGAATTATTCAACGCTGTTATTTTACCACAACAGTACACACAATTCCATTAAATTTTGCTTAATCGCTCTTTGCCTTATTCTTTGTAATCATCATCTGCCTTATGGAGGACAAAATCCCCATCACACGGGTAAAGGGCAATACGGAATGTGACGTGAATTATTATTCATGGGGTAGCGCACGGATCAGCCATATCCTGCGGAACCCGTTTTACAAGGGGCGCATTTAGTCTGCCGGACGCATCAGAAGGGAATCCGCTCCAATACCTATGACATTATCCCCCCCCCGTGAGGAATGGGAAGTGCTTGAGGGCTGCCATCGTGAGGTGCCTGTCTACTCGACTATAGATAAATCCAATATCTGCGCATGATGTGACAACCTTCGGCATCGTTATATGCTTGTATTTTATCCATCAACTTCCCACCAAGTTTCTCGCAAACATGAGCGGACACACTATTTTTGTCATTTATGTTCATAAGAACTTTGTTCATACCATGTTCTTTCGCAATAAGTAACCCTTGCCTCAATATCTTGGTTCCATATCCCTTACCTTGTTCGGATACACGTACTGAATATCCGATACTGCCTATACCTGACATTACTTCTGGTGTCAATTCAGTTCTCAGTTGAAATTCGCCTATAAATTTTTCATCATCTACAGCCCAAAAGTGGAAGCTTATGGGCTGTCCCTGAATTTGCCCAGTCTCCTTTTTGTCATACCAATCTTTCGTTCTGCTAAACCATTCGTTGTCAATCAGTTTTGGATTAGTTGGTCTGAAGTAAATAACGTGGTTGTCATATGATTCCTGACAATACTCTCTGTATCCTCTGACATATTCTGGACAGCGTCTTATAAGTTTTAGCATGGTATGTTTCCTTTCATATTCATTTAAAAATAACTTCCGATTTGTTACTGCGTTCAGTTTAGCACATTTCCATGATGCAGATCTGAAAAATTTAATGAAGTTTTGATCATTTGAGCGGAATGGAGCGTTATTATACATCTGTTTTACGTTATTGTAAAAGACAATGCTTCAACCTGGAGAAAGCGGAAGATTTAACGCAGGAAACTTTTTTGAAACTGTTTAAAAATTTGTCGGGATATAAAGAAAAAGGGAAATTTAAGGCATATTTATATACAATAGCAAATCATTTATGCATTGATGAAAGCCGGAAAATGAAAGAATGTTCCTTAGAAAATGAGGGAGAAATCAGAGATGAATGTGATGGGCTGCGCCGGATAGAGGATAAGTCAGAGGTAGGTTACCTATTAAATGTTTTATCGCCAGAGCAAAGAGAAGCTGTTATTTTACGGTTTGGAGAGGAACTTTCGTTTTGGGAGATTGCAAAAGTAATGGGATGCAACATGAGAACGGCACAGAGCAGGGTTAGAAATGCATTGAAAATAATGAGGAAGGAGCAGGAAAATGAACGATAAAGAATTGAAACAGTATTTGAATCAGTGTTTGCAGCAGGAAACAGAACTTGATAAATTGCATAACAAAGAAGATATAAAGAAACTTGGTAATGCCAAACTGGAAGAAACTGTTAGACTATGTGTTGAAATTATGAGAGAACAGGAATTAACGAAAAAGTTGCAGGAAGAACCACGGATAGGGTTTGCCCGGTATTTGTCGGACATTTTTCGGTTTGAAGGAGTACCAATATTTGGTTTGCAAGCCATTACGTTATTCATTATGTGTGTGGTAATTTACACAGTGGCAGGAAATCCAAGTTATATTCCTGCATTTATGCCGCTGTTTGTATTGGCTATCTTGCCGGCTATGTTCAAATGTCAATATTATGGAATGAGTGAACTGGAAGCCGTTACAAGGGCTTCCAGTTCCCAGATTGTATTGGCAAAGCTGATTTTAGCCGGAGCTGCAAATCTTGTATGCATGACATATTTTATTTTTTTTGAGGCATATCTTCAAAACTCATTTAGGGAAATTGGAAAGATTATTTTATACTGCATGGTGCCCTATTTAGTGTGTATGGTCAGTATGCTGCGTTTGATTCGATTGCGCAGAAAAGAAAATATGCAGATATGTACGGTTATAATACTTGGTTCCTGCGTTTGTTGGGGATTGTTGGCAAGAACTGTGCCGTGGCTATATGATACATCTGCTTTTGGTATATGGATCGTTGCATTTTTATTTTTTGCAGCGTTTTTCATAAAAGAAATTCATTTTATTATAACTATCAGAAAGGAAGGGAAAATGTATGGAATTATCACTTGACAGATTGACAAAGCATTATGGCAGCAAAATAGCCGTTGACCAGGTCAGTGCAACCTTAGAACCGGGGGTATATGGTCTTTTGGGAGCGAATGGTGCAGGAAAGACAACACTGATGCGAATGATGTGTGCTATTTTGGAATCGACTTCTGGGGAGGTGCTTTTAGATGGGAAAGATGTGATTTCTATGGGAGAAGATTATAGAAATGTATTAGGCTATCTTCCACAGGATTTTGGATACTATCCTAATTATACTGCTCTGGAATTTTTGATGTATGTTTCTGCCCTTAAGGGAATACCAAAGAAAATTGCTAAAAAGCGGGCGAGACAATTATTGGAGGAAGTAGGACTAAGTCATGTGGCTGATAAGAAAGTAAAGACTTTTTCAGGCGGCATGAAACAGAGAGTCGGAATTGCACAGGCGTTACTGAACAATCCGGACATCTTGATATTAGATGAGCCAACAGCCGGATTAGACCCAAAAGAAAGAGTGCGGTTTCGTAATCTGCTATCTGACTATGCCGGGGATAAAATTGTTATTTTGTCAACACATATCGTTTCTGATATTGAAGCAATAGCGGATGAAGTTCTGCTTATGAAGCAAGGGAAAATCGTATTACATGGTACTGTACCAGAACTGGTTCAGAAGGCAGATGGAAAAGTATGGGAACTGGAAGTATCTTCAGCAGAAGCAAAAAAATGGCAGACAAAATCAACAGTTGCAAATTTAAGGCATGAGGGAAAACAGGTGGTACTTCGTATTATTTCAGACGGAAAACCAAGTGAGGAAGCTGTTTTGTGCGAAGCCACATTAGAAGATTTATATTTATATTATTTTCCAACAGAGGAAGGAGTGCATCAATAATGGAATTATTTTTGTTAGAGCATAAAAAGCTATGGCGTAAAACGAGTACCAAAATAAGCGTGTTTCTATGTTTTCTATATCTTGTAGTTTTTGGAAGCATACTTTCGTTTCAATGGTTCAGTTTTGGAAGTTCTGATGACTATACAAGTGCTTTTGGAAATAACTTTGATGGGTATGACATGATAAGGAAAAGTCAGGAATATTCCCTTATGTTTGGCGGGGAACTGACGGATCAGAGCCTGCAGAAGATGGTTGGTGATTATCAGGATATTGGAGCTGCCGGTGTTGACAGGGAATTGGAAAAGACGGATATGCATATCATTAATAGCTGGTTAGGAACCTTATATCCGGAACTTTTGGACACAGGGAGCTATAAGACAATGATGAACTATGTGGAACTGGAAAAATTAACAGGATTTTATGAAAGAAGGCAAAATATCATTGAAGACTTCCTGGAAAACAATGGTCAAAACGGGGATGAAAAAGAATATCTTTTGCAGATAAATGCAAAGGTAAAAGAGCCGTTTCGATACGAATGGACAGAAGGCTGGTCAAATCTTCTTGGAAGTATAGTTCCAGATATGGGTGTTGTAATGGCACTGTTCCTTGCGATTGTTTTGTCATCATTATTTGCGGGAGAATGGTACAATAATACAAGTTCACTGCTCTTAACGACAAAAAATGGATGGAAAAAAATTGCTTTTGCAAAAATAGGTGTAGGTTTGTCCTTTACGGCAGAATTTTTTGCAATTCTAACCGCAGGAAACCTTGTGTCACAGATTTTCTTTTTGGGCACTGCCGGATGGGATATGCCGATCCAGACAATCAAACTGATTGCCATTGCACCTATGAATATGCTACAGGCAGAAATTTATGAATATGCATTTGTTTTTTTAGGGGTAATCGGATTTGCGGGAGTGGTCATGTTTATATCAGCCAAAACGAGGAGTAATGTATTGGCTTTATTGTTCAGTCTGGCAGTTGTATATGGACCGATGATGATTGCTGAGTATCTGCCGTATGGAGTGCAGAAGGCATTGGACTTAATTCCCTTAGTGGGAAGTGGAGCTGATATTTTCCGTACAAATACATTTTGCGTTTTTGGTAAATATGTGTGGTCACCATATTTGCTGATTGCTGTTCCAGTTTTGGTCGGTGTTTTGTGCCTGCCGTTTGCGGTTAATAGTTGGTCAAGACGGTTGATGGTTTGATAGAAAATGGTCAAAAAGAAATTTGTTTGGAAGAATTTATTGAAAGAACAGAATAGCAAAAAGAATAAAAAGCATAAATTATCTGAATATGGTGCAAAGGAGATGTGTTAATGAAGGAGCAGGAATGTATTCACTGTCCTGTGTGTGGCAATAAGACACGACTTCGGATAAGAGAAGATAGTATTTTAATCTCCTGAGACCGTTTTGCCCCTGCGGGTAAGGCGGTCTCTATTTCCACTTCTTCTCTCTATGAAACGGGGCTTTTCAGCAATTCCGGCTTCTGTATAATCCGGGCCAGCCACTGTTTTGTATCGTCAAAGACATACCATTGCCCTCTACTGGGTTTACTGCCGATCTGCTGCATTTCCGAGAGGCTGGAAATTTCGGTTTTTGGGCCGAATTTGTTGAAACAAATATTTCAAAAAAGTGTAACCAACAAAGATTTTTTCCCTCTATATGGGTGAGAGGCTATCAATATGAAAAGAAAGGAGGTTCAAATGGAGGACTACGAGATAATTTGTCTGTTTTGGAAACGTGATGAAATGGCTATAAAGCATACAGAAGTCAAGTATGGAGGAAAACTCTGTCATTTAGCCATGAAGATATTGAACAGCCGGGAAGATACGGCAGAGTGTGTTAATGATACGCTTCTAAAAACATGGAATAGTATCCCGCCACAGAAACCTACATACTTCTTTGCTTATATCGCAAAAATCTGTAGACATATTTGCTTTGGACTGTTAGATTGGAAAAATGCGCAAAAGCGCAATGCGGAAATCGTTGAATTAACCAGCGAAATGCAATCATGTATTCCAGACTCATTATCCAACATAGACCGAGAAGTGGAAAGTAAAGAAATTGGACGCTTGCTGAATATCTTTCTTTCTGGTTTAGCACAGGAAAAACGTTTGATATTTATGCGGCGGTATTGGTACACGGACTCTATTCATAGCATCTCTCAAAGATATGGCATAAGCGAAAGCAAGGTAAAAACAACCCTTTTTCGCACAAGAAATGAATTAGAAATCTTTTTAAGAAAGGAGGGTATCACATTATGGACGGTAAAGACTTAATATATGGAATGGGCTTTGTTGATGAAAAGTTTGTGGAAGAAGCGGAATATGCCACACAGATAAGACGAACTTCTTTTCCGTGGAAATATTATTTTGCAGCAGCGTGTTTTGTCTGCGTTATTTCGGTGGCAATGCTGGCACCAAGCATATTTGACACACCTGTTGCCCCGCCCGATTATGAAATAACTTTACCATATCAAACAGACCCGGCACCATATTGCCCGGAGATACATCAGGTTAATATGAGCCAGGTGCATGTGAATGATGTGCAGAGTGTTTCAGAGGGAAGTTTTCTGTATGACCCGGAAGTACATGAAATTATTACATGGACTATGGACGAAATTACTGCATATTATGGGCGGAATCCTATCCCTGCATATATTCCGAATACATTGACAGCATCCCCTTACAATGAAAGCGCAGCCGTCCTTGTTGATAAGTCCGGCGTTGCAGTGAGTGACCTTATCTATTTTGATTTTTACCATGAATATGACAATAATGGAAATCCGCTTTTAGATACGGAAAATGGAACAAAAATCGGATTTTCAGTTGCTGTTTCAAAAATTGGAATGACAGGTGATTGTGTCTATGTTGACACAAATAATCTTGAAACGACCTATATTGGTGATACCGCCGTTATTTTAGGCAGTATGAGTACTCCATACAAACGGTATACAGCCAAGTTCCAGTATGGGGGCACTCACTATTTGATGATCGCCGATCAAATGCAGTTGGAAGAAGTTGTAAAAGTGGTGGCATCTATCATTTATGAAAGTGACAATATATCACTTCTTGATTAACTTATGGAGGACGAAAAATGAAAAAAATGATTGTACTTTGTGGTGCAGCTATCATGTTTATGTCAGCGTTTATCGTTTGCGCTGATCATATCAGACAGAGTGATGATGATTCTCAAATACCTGTTTCCCTGCAAAGTTATGATATTGGCGAGCCGATTGAGAGTATACCAGAGCAGGATAATGTTGACATAAATCCCTCTGTTTCAAAACAGGATATCAATATGGATACGTCCGCTATTGAGGATGAACCGGAACAGAGGAATGACAATTACAGTATTCCCGTTTCCGAACAAAATGGTAATGCAGGAGAGCCTGTTTCTGAGAGCAGGCCGGGACAGAAACAGGATAATTTCGACATTCCTGTTTCCGAACAAAATGATAATATGGGAGAGCCTGTTACCGGCAGTAAACCAGAACAAAGCTATGACGACCCTAATAATCCTGTTTCTGAGCAAAATTATAGTGTAGGAGAGCCGGTTGTTGAAAAGTGTTATGATAATCCCAACAATCCTGTTGCAACACAAAATTATAGTGTGGGTGAACCAAATAATGAGTAAATGTATCACTATTGATAAGCACATCTGGTTTTGCTGGTAAGTATAAGGGGCGACAGAAAAAATGCTGCCGCCCTCTGAATTTTAGGAGGGTATGAGTATTCTTATGTTCAATATCGTTTGACATTGTTTCCTAGCGATATAATCACAAGCAGCGTTAAATTTTAACTTCATGCCGCTTGATTTTTTATGCCGACAATTTGAAAATACTGTTGATTTTCCTTGTTTCCAGACTCAAAGTATCGGTCTAATCTTAATTTGGCTAAATAAAAATCCAGTTGTTTCAAGTGTGTTTTAGGCAGTATTTTCATTACAAAACGCCAAAATATGGATTGATAACATAATTTTTTACACCTTGAAATTTTTAGATTATGCCGATTATTTATAGCTAAAACAAAGGAATATCAACAAATTCCGTAAAATGTCGGTCTTATATTTTAAGCGGCATGAAAAATGTTAGACCGATATCGGTCTAATGTGCTGAACATCCATTAAGCCCTCAGCGGAGCTGGGGAGAACGGAGTGCGCAGTAGCGATCCCCAAAGTACCAAAAATTAAACCTCCATGTTATCATAGATTTGGGTCTAGGCAACCTAATCTACAATAACAGGAGGTATCCATAATGGATAATCAGATTTTAGCACATACCAAGTATAATTGCACGTATCATATTGTTTTTATTCCGAAATATCGCCGGAAAGTAATGTATGGGAAGATTGGGAAAGAGGTTGGCGAGATATTGTCCACAGTATGTAAAATCACAGGAGTAAAATTGATAAAAGGCGGAGTATGTCCAAACCATGTACATCTGTATGTTTCGATTCCGCCCAAGATGAGTATCTCGGAAGTGATGTCAAAATTGAAAGGAAAGAGTGCCCTGATGATATTTGACCGACACCCAGAATACAGGGACAAGTATGGCAGACATTTTTGGGCAAGAGGATATTATGCCGAGACGATTGGGCAAGTGAACGAAGAGACAATCAAAAAGTACATCGAAGAGCAGGAGGAATGCAGTAGAATAGAAGGATAAAGAGCCTCTTTTAAGAGGCAGCCAAGTACCAGAGGTTAGTGAAATACTGCCTATAGGCAGCACCGAAAAAGGGGTTGCTTAGACACCGCCTATAGGCGGTACCGAAAAATGCCCCGGAGGGGTTCATCCAAACCACCGGCAGAGCCGGTGGTCAAGCCGTATGGCTGTGATTTCCGGAATAACTGCTGGGGGATAAA
>OFFY01001762.1_pt1 | contig 16931 bp, 7 predicted proteins | sample 1521481 | NCBI WGS metagenome assembly OFFY01 (sample SAMEA3504117, study PRJEB24116) | mouse gut metagenome | biome: mouse gut; feature: mouse-associated habitat; material: faeces | place: Denmark | collected 2011
ATGAAGTGTCTGTCCGTTCTGCACAAGCTGTTTGCACCATTGCTGCCTTCAGCACTTTACTCAAGCGGTTTTAGCCTATTGGTACAGCTTCTCAATGGTCAGTTAGGTAACGGTGAAATACAGCGGCAAGATGGCGTGGTTAGTCCGACAAAGATTATGGATGGTGTTGCGGTGGTCCATTGTTCCAGTATGCAATCCGCCGCTATTAAAACAGATGGAACACTCTGGACTTGGGGCGAAAGCAGTTTGTTGTCCAATAAGGCCAACCCGGTAAAGGTGATGGATGATGTTGCATCCGTCAGCGGAAACATGATTCTCAAGACGGATGGAACACTTTTGCTCGTAGAGGATAAAACTTCTTTTGAAACACTTTTGGGCTTAGCAGACAAATCCTCACTGGAGGGACGGACAATCATTACAACACAAGTGTTAGATAATGTAGCCGCTTTCAGCAGCAACAGCCAAGTTTTAGCTGTGAAACGGGATAGTTCCCTCTGGGTTTGGGGCAGTAATTTCAACGGCGAACTTGGAAACGGCGGTACTGGTGATAAAAAAGAGGCCGGAGAAGGGGAAGGTGAAGTTACTTACTCTCAAACTACTCCTATAAAACTCAGTTTAACGGTGGCACTTCCTGGGACCTCTCAATCTTCTCCCGCTACAGGTAGTTTTATTGATGTAAAGGCAAGCGACTACTTTGCGGACGCAGTACGATGGGCGGTTGAAAAAGACATCACCAGCGGCACCAGTAAGACCACATTCTCCCCCGGCGCGACTTGCAGCAAGGCGCAGATTTTGACTTTCTTGTGGCGCGCTAACGGTGCGCCGGAGCCGACAGCAGCGAATCCGTTTACAGATATTAAACCCGTCGATTACTTCTATAAGGCGGCTCTGTGGGCCGCTGAAAAGGGGCTTGTGTCCGGTTCCACCTTTGGCGCAAACGCCGATTGTACCCGAGCCATGACTGTGGAATATATGTGGAAAGCGGCGGGAAGCCCTGCGCCTGCTGGCAAAGCCGATTTTGATGACGTTCCTGCCAATGCAGACTATGCGCAAGCTGTGGCTTGGGCGGTAGAGAACGAAATCACCAGCGGAACAGGCGGCGGTAATTTCTCCCCCACCGCAACCTGTACCCGTGGGCAAATTGTTACGTTTCTGTATCGCGCTATGGGAAAATAAATCCGGGCGGCTTTCGCCGTCTTGACAACATATAGGCGATGAAAAAACGCCCACCCCCTTTTGCTTCTTAAAAAGGGGGTGGGCGTTTTTTTCAGGTGCAGGAAATCCTTAATTTAATGACATTGCCAAGATGGCCGGGGAATTTTTTTGTGAAGCGGAGGCCGTGTCTACCAGCCCATAGCCCGGTAAAGGAAGGTCACAATCTGCCCTCTGGTACAGATATTGTTGGGGGAGAAGGTGGTGGAGCTGGTGCCGCTGGTGATCTTCTGCTCCGTGGCCCAGGCTACCGCTCGCGCGTAGCTGGCGTTCACGGAAACATCGTCAAACCTTCTATTGCCGGAAACCGCGGGACTGCCCGCCGCCCTCCACATAAATTCCATCGTTGAGGCGCGGGTACAGGGCGCGAAGGGACGGAGGGCAGAGCCGGAAACCATACCCTTCTGATAGGCCCACAGGGCGGCCTCATAGTAGTAGTCGGAGGTACGCACGTCGGTGAAGGGGTTGGAGCCCGTCACCCGGGGGGAACCGTTGGCCCGGTAGAGGAAGGACAGAATCTGGGCCACGGTGCAGGTCTGGTGGGGGGAGAAGGTGGTGGAGCTGGTGCCGCTGGTGATTCCATTGCTCACCGCCCATCTTACCGCGTCGGCATAGTAGGCGTTGGAGGGCACATCGTAAAAACTCGCCGGCGGGGTCACAGGTACATTCCACGTGTTCCGTTCCACCGAAATTTCCACTGTTCCGTCAAGGACCGAGCCGTCATCGGAGGTTGCGGTAAAGTCGATGTACACCGTCCCGGTATAGTTCCGGGCCGGGACAAAGGCTACCTGGTCCAGGCCGCTCCGGGAGATGGAGGTGCTGCCGGAGGTAATTCGGGTCCCCTGATTGGAGGAGGAACGGTAATTGCGGTACAGGTCGCCCTGGCTGGCGGAGGGGACCTGGAAGCGTACCGAGCGCACGTTCCTCCCGGTGTCCCACTGGGACAGGCTGTCGAATTCGTACCGGTCAAAGACCGCCGCCTCGCCGTCTCTGGAGGTGTAGCGGATGTTCCACCAGCCGCTGCCGCTTCCGGAGCCGCCGGAGCTTCCGGTGGTGATCGTGATGACGCCGCTGAAGGCCTCATCGCCGACGGACCGGCCCTCAAAGGGGATATCTATCGCGCCGGAAAAGCTGCTTGAGGCCCGGAAGGACAGCCGGCCGATATTGCTGTTCTGATACCGCGCGCCCGTTGTGCTGATCCTGCTGCTGTTGTAGTACAGGGAGCCGTCCGAGCTGGCGGGCAGGTCCCGGAAAATGATATAGTTTATGGTGCGGCCCGTCAGATCCCGGCTCAGGTTGGCAAAGTCGGTGCTGCGGAAGCTCACTGACCGGCCGGGCGCGCAGACGTATTGGATATCCCCGTAGCCGGTGCCGCCCCGGACATTGACCTCCACGTTGCCGGTAAAGCTGGTTCCGTCGCTGGTCCAGCCGGTGAAGGGAATCCTCACCGTGCCGACAAAGTCCGCCGCCGGAACGAAGGTCAGCCAGTCGATGCGGGGATTGCGGGCGCCGTAGTAGTAGGAGGTCCCGGTATCGGCCCGGGTCCCGGTGCTGGAGGCGGAGCGGTAGTCATAGTAGAGCACCCCCTCGCGGGCGGAGGGCAGCGCGTCAAAGCGGATACGGCTGAGGGTCTGCCTGTCGTACCAGCTCTCCTCCCGGAGCACCTCGCGGCAGTAGGTGTTGAACCGCTCATCGTCAAAGCGGGCCACGCTGCCCCGGACGGTGTCAAAGCTCAGGCCGCCGATGGCCACGCCGTTCTCCGGGCTCACGGTAATGCTCGCCTGCCCGGCAAAGGAGCCGGCGTTGGTCCCCGTGCCGTAGGCGGTATAGTAGAGCGTGACCGTCCCGCTGAAGCCGGGGGCGGGGACGAACCAGATGTCATCCAGCTGCTTCAGGCTGTACCGGGCGCTGGGAGAGACCGCCTTCCCGTAATTCCCGGGGCCGACATAGTCGGTATACAGGGTGCCCTGGCGCTCCGGAGGCTGGGAGAATACCACGTGGTCCAGCTTGACCCCCAGCCGCTCCCGGCACACGCGGTTAAAGTCGTCGCCGTTGAGCCGCAGGGCGGTGTTGTAGGGCGTGGTGAGGGAGATGCCGGCGCTGGAGCCGCTCTCCGGGTCTACCGTGACAAGCAGCTGACAGACATAGTTCTTGCCGTCCTCTGAAACGCCGGTGTAGTTGATGGTCACAAGTCCGGCAAAGTCCTTCTTGGGCACAAAGGTCAGGTCCTCCAGAGACCGCTGGCCGTAGGGGATGCCGCCCGCCCGGTAGGGGTGATAGTAGTTCTCCGCTCCCACGCCGGTGCCGGCCCCGGTGGCCGTGTTGTACTTGTAGTAGACGCCGCCGCCGCTGGAGGCCATGTTGATGCCGGTGATGTGGGACAGCTTTCCTCCCGCCTGCCGGCGGAAGCTGGACAGGAGATCGGAAAACTCCAGCGTCTGGCTGCTCTTGATGGTGATGGAGCCGGTGGAGGGAATGGTGGCGTTGGGGTCGGCCTTGACCACAACGTCAAAGCTGGCCCGGAAGCCCCGCTTGGGGTCGCTGACCGTAAAGGTGGTGGTGCCGGGCTTATAGGCCTCGATTTTGCCGCCCACACAGGCGGCCACGGTGGAGTTGTCCGACCAGCAGGTCAGGTCGCCGGCGTCTGCGCCGCCGTAAGGCACAACGGCGTCCTTCAGCTCCATACTTCCGTTTTCATACAATTCAAACCTGTTGGCTTTCAGGCTGAAGCCCTTGACCTCAACCGTCAGCGTACCTGGCTGCGATCCGGCGACGGACACCGAGAGGGTGGACTTTCCGGGCTGGTCGGCCACAAGGACATACCTGCCGTTGGCGCCGGAGACCACCGATTTGACCTTCACCGCGTTCTCGTCGCTGCTCTTCCACACGATAGGAACCTCATACCGATTGCTGCCGTCGATGTATATGGCGAACCCGCCGTCTTTCGACGACCACTCGAAGGTTCCCGGGGTCGTAGAGCCGCCCTTTGTAAACGTGACTTCCAGCTTGATATCCTCTGTGCCCGGTTCCATCGCGTATACGCCCTCTGCCCCGGCGACAGGGGCCGTGATCTTCACCTGCGCCGTGACGCCGGCGGGCAGCGTATCGCCGGCGGGGGGCTTGGGGTCCTCGCCGCCGGGTTCATTCCCGCCGGAGGACTCCGGGCTGACCACACAGGTCACCGCGCGTTCTGCCCCGCTCGTTGTATGCCTCGCGGTGAGCGTAACCTCGCCCTCGGCCAGCGCGGCCACCGTAATCTCTTTGCCGGTACTCGGCGTGATGCTCACGACCCCTGTTTTCCCCAGGGACCAGGTAATATCATCGTCGTCCTTCCACAAGCCGTTCTCCACGACATAGGCCTGGAGAGTTTTGGATGTCCCCTTTGTCAGCGTAACCTTCCGGGTCTCAACGGCGTACTCCGTAATGACGACCTGGGTGGTGGCGTCCACCGTGACCTCAAAGCTGATGCTCTTTTTCACCGCCGCCACGCCGAGGCCCACATTTTGATAGGTGACCTCCACCTCGACCACGGCTTTCTCTGTGCCGGTAGGCTTCAGGCCCCTCACCAGAACGCTGGGGATTCCCTTTCCCTTGTCATAGGGCAGGCTGATAAACTGGCTCCCTTGGATGATCCTGGCGGACCACTCCAGTTTTTTCTTTTCCCCTTCTGTAAACGGCCGGTCTTTATTATCGTCCGGCGTACTCCATGTAGGCGTGACCTTCACCCTCGCCGCCGCGCTGCCGCCGACGGAGGTATTTATTTGGGCGGTCTTGTCCGGTGTTGACCCGTCCTTTCCGTCAATCGTAAGCGCGAGGCTTTTCACCGACGCGGTGACCACCTTAACGGCGTACGTTGCGCTTCTTGAATACTTATTGTCCTTCGTATAGGTCGCCGTAATCACGACGTCGCCGGGCGCCACGGCCTTCACCGTGCCATCGTCGACCGTGGCAACGTTCGGGTTGCTGCTTTCCCAGGCAAGCCTCGGGTCCGTCTCCGCCTTACCGTCCACCGTAACGGTGGCGGTCAGTTTCCTGGTGTTTCCCACGGGGAGCGAGCCTGATTCCGAGGCGTTGACGGCCACAACAATGTTAGGAGGCGTCGTCGAAGACGAGGCCGAACCCGAAGACGTTGAAGCGTCTCCGGCCCTGGCCGGGCCGGCCGCCAGCGCGGCCGTTCCAACCAGCAAAGCCGCCAAAAGCGGCCCCAGCAGCAGGGAAATACAATATCGGGCAAAGGTCTTCCGCATTGAAAGCACTCCTTTTTTTCAAATGGGGCGGCGGGAGCGGACCGGGGCCCGCTCCCGTGCTGGTTACTTGTTGGTTCCCTTATCTGTCCAGGTCTGGTCGCCCCAGGAGACATCCGTATAGAAGTTGTTGAGCTTCATGTTCGCCTGGTTGGTCTCGACCCGCTTTTCGACCTGGATGCTCAGCGCCTCCTTTGCGGCCTCGCCCGCGGAGTTGGTGAGCTTGCCGCCGCTGATCTTCAGGGACACGTCCTCCGCCTTGCCCTTCAGCTTGAGAATCAGCGTTGTCCCGTCATCAGAGGTGACGATCCGGCTCTGGCTCAAGTCGATGCCCTTGATCTCGTCGGCGATCTCGGACAGCTGCTTCGCGCTGGTCACCGGCGTATCCTCGCCCGCGTACAGCGGCGTGTTGAAGCTGATCCGGCTCGTGCCGTTCACCGTGTCGGTGCTGCTCACGGTAAAGCTGGTGCTGGCTCCGCTGGCCGCGGGGGGAGCGGGCACAACGGGCTTCGGCTTCGTCACCGTTACTCCGCCAACGGGGATCCTCTCGTTCTTGCTCGTCAGTTGAGAGTCGTTCGCGGTCCATACCACATCGATGTAGTAGGTGTAATACCAGTTCTCTGCGTCCTCTCCGCTGAGTCCACCACTGGAGCTGATCCTCAGTATCGCGTTAGACGGCACCTTATACTCATTGAGCAGCTTATTTGCGGTCACAGTGGCCGAAACGCCGCCGGTCTCCAAATTGATCTTATTACCGTCATCATCCTCCGTCGCCAGCATCAGGATAATATCAGTGCTGCTGCCGGCGCCCTCGGCGCTGTTTGACACGCTGCTGTTATTCCGATCAATGCCCTTCGGGGATCCGGTAAAGAAGTTACTCCCGGTCTTGATGTCATCGTCCACCAGCTTAGTGTTACTCTGCGTATACAGCACCGTGTTAAAGCTCAGTATGATCTGTCCGCCGGTGACATTTCCGTCGTTGTCCACAGTCAGGTCACCGTCAATGAAGGTCAGGTCCGCGGGGGCCTGGGTGCCGATCATGAGCTCAGCGCCCATAAAGGAATAGCGCTCGCTGGGGCTCTTCTGTGCCTCAGTCTCGTCCTCCGGCTCCTTGCGGGCCATGGCGATCACATAGTACGGAGTGCCCGGAATCAGATTATCCGCGCCGTCCTTGGTTTCTCCCCGGCTCACCAGCTCCTCCCCCTCGCTGTTGTCCGCAGTGGGAGTCGTGTTGTCGTACGTCAGCATGTTGTATACATCCGTTTTGATGGAATTGGAGGCGTAGAGGTCAAATACGGAGTAGGCCTTGTTGTAGTTTTCCGGCTCGCCCAAACCTCTGGTGGGGAAGTGCTTGCCCTGGGTCACCATGCCGTCCTTCGAGGCCTTCTTATAGTCATACGGCTCGGCCAGCGCCTCATAAACGGTCATGTCTGCATAAGGATCGGGCAGCATGCTGCTTGTAATACCCGCGGCCAGCACCCCACTGAGCGGCGTACTCAGCCAGGAATACAGCGCCGTCGCGGACTGCTTCGTAAACACCTTATAGGTCAGCATGATGTCCATGTTTTCGTTCATGTTCGTAATCTCAGCGCGGCCGTTCTTGCCGGTGGCGGGGTTGTTCTTGTCGATCTTGATAATGGGCTTGCTCACCGGATCGGTCTTGAACTTGTAAATCTGCACCTCGGAGGGCACGTCGCTTGCGCCGGTGATGACAAAATAGACGTAGTAGGTGCGGTCGGGCATCAGGCCCTCCAGGAGAACGTCCTTAGGCGCTCCGGGGGTGTAATCGACGGAACCGTGGGCCACCACCATATTGTCCTCGATCCAGCTTTCATCGGGGGCCTGAATATTGGTGTCCAGGGGCGCGTTCTCAGCCAGCTCGGGCATGGGCGGGTCTCCGGCTGTCCGCTCCTTGCCGTTTCGGGGCACCAGCTCCGGCCTGATCTTGCTGCCGTCCACCAGATGGGTGATCACGGAGGGCTCCCAGTCGGCCGTGTTCGAGGTCTCCGGCACGCCGGTGTTCCGGTTGGCGTAGCCCACCACATAGTAGATGGTGCCGGCCCGGTTGTCGGCCAGGCCCACCGTCATGGTCACCTTGGTCTCGTCCATGTCGTCAGGCCTGAATTCCGGCAGAGTGCTGCTGAACTCGGGCTGAATCTTGTCCTTCGGGTCCCATGGCATAAACAGCTGCCTGGGGTCGTTTTCATAGCGGTCCGCCGAGCCCAGCGACTCGCCGCCGCCGCCGCTCAGCTTATCCGCCAGGAATTTGTCCCATGTGGCAATGAATACGTTCTGGCTGCCCAGATTGGCTATGTTGGAGGGGTAGCCGGCCGCCACGTCCACATAGAATTTGACGTGCCCGCCCCAGGCGTCCGGATTCGTCTCTTTATCCAGCTTACGCACCACGACGGCGAAGTCGTAGAACACCTGCTGGCCGTCCGCCTTGCTTTTCAGGGTATTCAGGTCGGGCAGTCCGTCGCCGGTATTGCTGGTGCAGCCGTTAAAGGTGTAGTGCAGGCGCTTGCCGGGCCGCCCCTTGCTCTGGTTACCGAAGTTGTACTCATCATTGGTGCCCAGCTTTACCCAGCCGTTGGCATCGGGGTTGGCGGACATATTGGGCATGCCGTAAATAAACCCGTTCTCGTCCCGCTCCGCCGTGAGCACTCTCTCTTTGCCCCGATCGCCGGTCACCGCCCGGAAGTACAGGTCGTAGACGATATTGGTGTCGGTCCACAGCAGCAGGTCGTAGGCGATGCCGTCCGCCACCGATTCGGTGTCCTCCGGCGTCAGGCGGAATTTGAAGTTCACCTTATAGGGGCCGATGTTCACTCCGTTATTCTCGTTATCCTCATTCTCCTTTTTGATCGCCTCGGGCCAGTGCTTGTCGACCAGCCGGAACTCATCGGAGGTCAGGTTTATCTGGGCGAACACCATCACAAAGTCGTCCAGCGTGACGGGCGAGGGGTCCATCTCATGGCCGCCCAGGTCGGTGATCTTGCTGGCGGAGTTGATGTTGACCTGGAAGAAGTAGGTGCCGCCGCTCTCCAGACGCAGCCCCCCGTTCTCCTCATTGGGGAAGATGAGCTGGACCTTGCCCTCCTCGTTGACCACCTGGGCTTTGGAGAAGTCCACCGCCCATTTGTCCTCGCTCACGCCCGGGTTGCCTCTGACCACCGAGGGCCTCAGGCCGCTCTCCTTGATTTTCAGGTCGATGTTCCTGCGCAGAGCCTCCACCAACTCGTTCAGGGCCGTTTCCCGTTCCGAGGTGGTGCCCTCCTGCGTGGCCTGGTACATGCTCAGCAGGTCCTTGCTGCAGCCGCCCAGGCGAACATTCTCGCTGAACTCCAGCACGATGGAGGTATCCCGTCTGGGTCTGGCGGGGTCCTGGGGGTCCACGCTGGTAAAGATCTGCCGGACGGTGGGCGCGCCGGTATCCAGCGTCCGGATGCCCCCCTCCAGCTTGTAGACGCTCCTCGCGTCGTTCCCGGCGGTGTCCCGGATCAGGAAGTAGACATCGTAAGAGGTCTCGGCCTGCAGGCCGGTGATGTTCAGGTTCGCCACCGGGGTGTTGGCCGTGGCGTTCACGCGGCCGCTGCTCACGGCGTTCATGCCGTTGGCCACCTGGATTTTGGCGTATTCGCTGTCCAGGCGGGCGGTCTTGTTGCCCTCTGTGTTCTCGTTTTCATTGCTGGGATTGGGCAGGGGGTAGTCGGCGCCCGACTTCACCGCCACCCAGTAAATGGTGCCGTTTTCGTTGATCGTGGCCGTCATGGGCACGGTGTTGGCCTGGGCGTCGCCGTTCACCTTGGGGAACGCCACGAACTCGGGCGGGGTCACGTCCGGGGTGCTGAACGCCAGACTGGTCACCGCGGAGCTGTTCACGCCGTCGGTAAGCCACAGGTAGAGGACATAGTTCTTCTGCTGGTCCAGCCGCCGGCTGACGATAATGGCCCGGTCGCCGTCCCACACATAGTTTTTCTCCATCTCCACCACGCCGTAGCCCAGGTTGGAGGTGACAGAGGCGGAACGCAGCTCGTCCGGCGTGGGGGCCGCGGCGCCGGCGGGCAGGACGGCGTAGTACATCCTGCAGGTCTTGGTCGCCATCACAGCCGCCTGGGCGGTAACCGCGTTGTCATACTCATTGGCCTTGCCTACAAAGGACATGTAGGGATATCCCTGACCGAAGGCGGGCACGGTGTTGTCCGGAGTGGAGAAGGCGGTCACCTTCACGGGGCTGCGGTTGCCCAGGTCGTCCACCAGAATGGCGGACAGGTAGTAGGACCCGCCCACAGCCAGGCCTGTTATTTGGGCGCTGACCTCGCTGCCGCCGGTGGCCAGAGCCACGGAGCCGTTACGGATCGCCTTGGAGCCGTAGGAGGGCGGGGAAATCAGGTTATCCTCGCCGATGGAGCCGTCGGTGATGCTGCTCACGGCCCAGTAGACGGTGCCCTTCTTGTTGCCGGCGAAGTCCGCGCGCAGGCCGGTGGGCGTGATATCCCTGGCCGCCGGGTAGCCAGACAGCAGCCGCGGGTCCAGGGAGCCCTCCTCAGCCGCCTGGTGATCCATCACGATCCCGGCGATATTGGCGGTCAGACCGGGGCGGATATAAATTTTGTCGGGCAGCATGGACACCACGCAGCCGGGGGCGTTCACCCTCAGCTGGTCGATGTCGCCGTCGCCGGTGACGTTGGCGCCCACGTCCAGGTTCATCTCTTTGACCGAGGTATTCCGGTCAAGCAGGACGCTGGCGTTGACGGCGGCCTCATCCACGGTGAGCTTTGCCACCGTGCCCTTGGCCACCTGGATCGCGGAGTTGGGCGTCTTGTCGGTCACCTCTTTGATCCGGCCCGCCAGAGTGAGCCGGCTGCCTGAGCTGCCGTCCAGCTCAATGCTCATCAGGCCCTTGTCGTCGGTATTGTTGTCCTCCAGGTAGGCGGAGGTGCGCACGATGGTTTTGGGGATTTCGGTAATGCCGTCCGCCCGGACGGTGACGGTCTTGCCGCGCATATTGTCCACCAGCATCTCGTTGGCGGTGACATTGCGCATGGTGACGCTGGCGAAGCCGGCCTCGCTCTCGCCGGTGCCGCTGACCACGATCCGGCCCAGCACGTTCACGTTCTCCAGCTTGATGCCGCCCAGGCCCACGCCGCCGGAGACATACAGGTCCCCGCTGATGGTGGTGTTGCGCAGGGTGACGTTGGGCGCGGTGATGGTGAGATTGCCGGACACGTCGCCCAGCTCATAGGCGCCGCTCTGCTTGACCGGGGTGCCCACGCACTGGGTCACGAGAACGGCCATCTGTCCCTTGGTGATATCGTTCTTGGGGCGGAAAGTGTCGTCGGGGTAGCCGGTGACAATGTAGTTGTTCACCGCGGTTTTGACCATGCCCCGGGCCCAGCCGCTGATGGAGCGGCTGTCGGCAAAGCCCAGGTCCTCCCCCGGCGTCTCCTTGAGCATCATGTTGCGCCCCAGAATACACACCGCCTGCTCCCGGGTCAGCCGGGCGTTGGGGGCGGCGGTGGTGGCCGAGGTGCCCTTCATGTAGCCGGCGTTGTAGGCGATGGCCACGTCGTCATAAAACCAGTCGCTCTCCAACACGTCGGTAAAGGGCATTTCCCCCATCTCCTGATAGCCGTAGGCCCGGTTGATGATCGCCATGAACTCAGCGCGGGTCAGGGGGGTGTCGGGGTCGGCGATCTGGTCAGCCCGCATCGCGCCCCAGTCCACCAGCGTATCCAGGTAGGGGTCGGCCCAGTGGGCGGAGGCTGGCAGAACGAACCCGGGGACGCTCCCCAGCAGCAGGACGGCGCTCAGAAACAGGGAAAAGGCCCGCCCCTTCCAGGTGCGGCGCCAGTTTCCGTCTTTATGAAACATACGTGGTTCTCCTTTCTACTCACGCGGGACAGCGCTCAAAGCGTGCGGTCTCAGTTGGCGGTACGGATCTGGATGCTGAACACGGCCTTTCGGATCAGGGCCTCCTCGTCGTGGATCAGGTCCACGAACTTGGCGGCGTACAGCGGCAGCCTGGAGGTTTCGTCCGGCAGCGTCCGCAGCACCTGAGTCTTAATCAGCAGTGGGGAGTCGGTAACGGGCAGGACCATCTCCACGATCTCCCTGTCCTCCAGCAGAATGGTGGACCAGAAGGCGATGCCGCCGCAGCTCAGGTCCTTGGCCTTAAAGGCGCGCCGGCCGGCCCAGTATCCGGAGACGGGATACATCACGCTCTCAAAGTCGGTGAGGATGCGCAGGTTCTCCCGGGCGGCGGGGCCCAGGGCGGCGGTGGGCTGGACGACCAGCTGGTCGCCCCGCTGGCGGACGATGACGCCCACCCGGTCGGGGGAGCCGTCGTCGATGCCGATGAGCTGCAACTCCCGGTGCTCGGCCACCGCCTCTATCTTGTCGTTGAGCACCCGAAGCTGAAGCATCTCCGCGTTCAGCGGCGACTCCAGCACCGCGTTGGCCAGGGGGGCGCCCTGGCTGTCCAGGATCAAATAGAGCCTCTCTTCCCTTTCCATTCAGGACTCTCCTTTCTCTTCCGGTCTCTCTTCGGGCGGCGGGGCCTGCAGGGCCGCCTGCTCCGCCTGGGCCGCCAGCGCCTCCCGCTCCCGGCGTGCCTTGTCCGGGTCGTTGGGGTCAAAATTCAAAAAGTAGACGTATATCTCCACGATGGCCTGATACAGCGCGTCGGGAATCTCCTGGCCCAGGGCCAGCTGGGACAGCATGGTGGCCAGGGAGTTGTCCTCATAGATGGGCACGCCGCTCTCGGCGGCCACCTCGATCATCCGCTCGGCCAGATATCCCATGCCGGAGGCCACCACCACAGGCGCGCCCTCGCCCTCATACCTCAGGGCCACCGCGCGGTTGGTGGCCCGGTTATCATATCTTGACATTGATGCTGTTCTCCCCCTCAAAGATCCGGGGGAACACCCCGGATATGGTCAGCGGCCGGTCCATGCGCTGGACCTGTACCGCGCCGGCGGACAGTCCGTTGTCGGTCAGGATGCGGGAAAGCTCCCCCTGAACCAGCTGGGTAAAGGGCGTCACCTTCTCCGGGCAGAACACCTGCACGTCCACCCGCTCCCCCTGACAGGCCAGAACCATGTCGAAAAAGCCCAGGCCCTGGATGTCGATCTTGAACAGGAAGCGCAGGGTGTTGGGCCGCTCCCCTTTGCCCCGTTTCAGGTTCTCCTCGGCGTCCGGGTCCACCCACATCTCGGAAAAAGCCATTTTTCCGTCCCACTCCAGGGGGAGCAGGATATGGTTGAGGGGCATGTGGACGCTCTCGTTGACCAGGAAGGCGGACACGATGTTGCGGAAAGCCTCCTGCACCTCGTTCTTCGCCCCTCCCTGAAGGGCCTGCTGGGCGGCCCTGGACAGCTGGGAGGCGAACTGGTCCCCCTCGGCGGCCTTGGCGAAGCTGGTGCTGTCCAGCAGCTTCAGCAGCGCCTCGTCGGACAGCCCCCCCAGCTTCTCCCGCAGCCCGGGGCTGCTGGTGAGCTGGTGGAAGGCCTGGAGCAGGCCCTCCTCGCCGCCGTTTTCATAGCGCGAGATGTCCAGAGCCAGCATGGAGATCAGCGTCCGGGACAGGCCCATGTCGTTGGTCTTGCTGGTGTAGTTGGACAGGAAGGGGAGGATGGAGCCCTGGAGCAGCTTCAGCGCCCCCGCCCGGTCCCCGCCGTTCAGCTTCCCCTCCAGCTGGGACACCATGGGCAGCAGCTGGCTGCCCCAGCTGGCCGGAATGGCCCGGGTCAGCTTGGTCAGGGTGCGCAGCAGGTTGCCCTGGATGTGGGGCGTGGAGGAGTAATCCCCATACTTCTTCAGAAACTGGAGGATATTGTTCCGCACCGCCTCGGAGCCGCTGGAGGCGTAGGCGCTCCGCAGCACGTCGAAGAGGGCGCCGCCGAAGCGGGTGCCGTTGGCCATCTGGGAGAACAGGAATTTCCCCAGCTGGCTCTCGTCCATCTTCAGCATGTTGAGCAGGGCGCCCATCTCGCTGGCCAGCCCCTCCTCGATGCCGGAGGAGACCACCTTCCCCTCGAACATGGCGAAGAGGGCGCGCAGGCTCTCCCCCATCCCGGGGGTGCCGGCCATGCGCTGGAGGAAGGCGGCGAAGTTGGAGTCGTAGCGCAAAGCCTGGCTTCCGGTGGAATCGCCGGTGTCCTGCCGCTCCGTCCGGTTGTCCGGCCGGCTGACCCGGGATGGGTCAGGGGCGTTCTGGATTCGGGTATCGTTGGGCGATACGGGAATATTTCGGTTTACGTTGCTGTTATCATGGCCCGGTACCGGGTTGGTCACACCAAGCAGATCTGGCATTGGCGACACCCCATTTCAGTAAAACTTTGTTTTTTTTCTGGGAATCTTAATTTTCTAATTGACAGTGCCGATATAATGAGTATGATTATAGATAGGCAGGTGTACTATGCCCTTGAGGTCTGTACCCTCCGTCAAGCAAACTAAGAAAAGGTGGCGTTTTTATGGGCGACAGCATTCTGGATATGTATCTGTATGAGACCAACACCCTGCTGGAGCAGCTGGACGGGATCCTGCTGACTGCGGAACAGGCGGATACATTCTCCGAGGACAGTGTCAATGAGATTTTCCGTATCATGCACACCATCAAGGGTTCTTCCGCCATGATGGAGTTCAGTTCCCTGATGACGGTGGCTCACCGGATCGAGGACATGTTCTTCATCGTCCGCGAAAAGGGGATGGATGTGGTTCCGGAGCAGACAAAGCCGGAACTGTTCGATATGCTGTTCCAGGCTGTGGACTTCTTCCGGGGGGAAATTGAAAAAGTTGAAAATGGAGACCCCCTCTCTCAGTCTATCGACAACATCGTAAATAAAATTAATAGCCTGATTGATAAAATTCAGGGCAACCCCGCCGCTCCCGCCGAGGAGGCCCCGGCCGCCGATGAAAGCGCTCCCGCCGCCCAGGCCGCCGCTCCCGCCGTCAGCGCCGTCAACCAGGACTACCCCTACGGCATCCATGTATTCTTTGACGAGGGCAGCGGCATGGAGAACCTCCGGGCCTTTATGCTCATCAACAACGTAAAGGACTACTGCGGAGACTTTATCTGCGTCCCCGAAAATGTGGAGACCGATCCCTCCACCTCGGACATCATTGCCGACCAGGGCTTCTTTGTCTGGTTCCGCACCGCCGACGACCGGAGCAGCGCCATTCCCGGCGTGAAGAATGCCGGCTCCGTCCGGGAGTACCAGCCGGTGGACGCGGCCAAGCCCGCTCCCGCCCCCGCTCAGGAGGCCCCCAAGTCCGAGGCCCCCGCTCCCGCCGCTCAGGCCCCCAAGGCCGAAGCCCCCGCGGCCAAGGCCGCGCCTGCACCCGCCCCCGCCGCCGGACAGCAGCACGCCAAGGAGAGCCTCATCAGCGTCAACCTGTCCAAGCTGGATCAGCTGCTGGCGGTGGTCAGCGAGATTGTCATTACCGAATCCATGGTCACCGCCTCCCCTGACCTGAAGGGGCTGCGGCTGGACAACTTCACCAAGTCCGCCCGTGACCTGCGCAAGCTCACCGACGATTTGCAGGACGTATCCATGTCGCTGCGCATGGTGCCCGTGTCCGGCACCTTCCAGAAGATGAACCGCATCGTCCGGGACATGAGCAAGAAGCTGGGCAAGAAGGCCAAGCTCACCCTCATCGGTGAGGACACCGAGGTGGATAAGACCATCGTGGACGCCATTGGCGACCCCATCATGCACATCGTCCGCAACTCCATGGACCACGGCCTGGAGGAGAACGAGGCCGACCGCATCGCCGCCGGCAAGGACCCGGTGGGCGAGGTGATCCTCTCCGCCCGGCACACCGGCAGCGAAGTTATTATCGAGATCAAGGACGACGGTCAGGGCGTGGACACTCAGGCGGTGCTGAACAAGGCCATCCGCCAGGGTCTGGCCGCTCCTGACCACGATTACAGCCAAAAGGAGATCCTCAACTTCCTTATGATGCCCGGCTTCTCCACCAACACCGAAGTCACCGAGTACTCCGGGCGCGGCGTGGGCATGGACGTGGTCAAGAAGAATGTGGCCGACGTGGGCGGCACTGTCTCCATCTCCAGCGAGTGGGGCAAGGGCATGACCACCACCCTGAAAATCCCCCTGACCATGGCCATTATGGACGGCATGGAGGTCTCAGTGGGTGAGTCTATGTTCACCATCCCCATCAACAGCATCCACTCCTCCCTGAAGGTGTCTGCAAAGGACGTGATTCATGACCCCGCCCAGGGAGAGATGGTCAAGATCCGGGATAATTTCTATCCCATCATCCGGGCCAAGGAGCTGTTCTGCATGGAGCAGGGCTGCGACAATATCGAGGACGGCATCCTGATGTGGGTGGAGGCCGGCGAACACTCCTACTGTCTGTTCGTTGACGAGCTCATCGGCGAACACCAGATCGTAGTTAAGCCCCTGCCCAACTATGTCAACGGCTTCGGCGTGAAAAACTTCGGCATAACCGGCTGCAGTATCCTGGGCGACGGCAGCATCAGCATTATCCTGGACGTGATTAACGTGTACACCGCCGCCCATAACATCTTTTGAGAGGGCGGACAGAAGGGAGAGTCAACTATGGCGCAAATCGCAAAATCTGAGGAAGTCCTGTTCGCCAGAGAGCAGGAGACGGACGAATACACTGAGCCGCTGTCTGAGATCTCTACGGAAAAATACCTGATCTTCTCCTCCGACAGCCTGATGTACGGCATCAGGGCTGAGCAGGTGAAGGATATTATTACAGACTACACCATCACCTATCTTCCCCGGGTACCCAACTATGTGCGGGGTGTGATTAATCTGCGAGGCCAGATTATCCCTGTGGTGGACATCCGTCTGCGTCTGGGCAAGCCGGAGCATGACAACTTCTGCGGCATTGTGGTGGATGTGGACGGCAATATGGTGGGTATTCTGGTGGATATGGTAGAGCAGATGGTGGATGTGCCTCTGGACGCCATCCTGCCCGTTCCCACCAGCACCAGCCAGGCTATGGTCTCCGGAATGTGTACCCTGCCTGACGGCAACACCATGCTGGAGCTGGACTGTGAGCTGCTGCTCCACGACTGATTTTGACCATACCACCGAAAAGGGGGGAACTCTGAGATGATACAGCCCATCTCGGATAAGGATTTCCACACACTGACCAGCTTCATCAAAGCGCAATACGGGATCACCCTGGATCAGAAACGGCAGCTGGTCACCAGCCGCCTGTCCACCATGCTCACCGAGCAGGGGTACAGTAATTTTTCTGACTTTGTCTCCCAGCTGCTGAGGGAAAGAGACCCCCAGAAGATCGAGCAGGTTCTCAACCGCCTGACCACCAACTACACCTTTTTCATGCGGGAGACGGAGCACTTCGACTTCTTCTCCAAGGTGATTTTGCCCGAGCTGGTGCGCAAATATCAGAGCAAGCGCTCCATCGCCATCTGGAGCGCCGGCTGCTCCAGCGGCGAGGAGCCCTACAACGTAT
>OFFY01001763.1_pt1 | contig 16929 bp, 25 predicted proteins | sample 1521481 | NCBI WGS metagenome assembly OFFY01 (sample SAMEA3504117, study PRJEB24116) | mouse gut metagenome | biome: mouse gut; feature: mouse-associated habitat; material: faeces | place: Denmark | collected 2011
CCTGTGCCGTGCCTTCTATAGAAAACATATTGTATTCCCCTTTTTTGATTTTCTCCCATGTATCATTATCTGTTATCTGAAAGCCAACCCACCAACCACAAGGCAAACTGTCTTCTGGCAATCCCAATGCTTGTAACTTTTCTTTTGTAAATACAATACTTTCAATCATTTTACCTTTTTTGCGCAATGCAGGATTGTGTTTTTCCCCTGTATCCCGAAACTTCAATACATAGTTGTAAGCCGTTTTCTCCAGTTCTTCCCCTGTGATACTGTCACCTTGATAATCCTCTATTGTGTTACCTTGCTCATCTTCTGCAATATTCGCCCAACCGAATACCTGTTTTTTATCATCAATAGACTTTTTTAATTTAAAGTTCATTTCATCACCACCTTTTTGACTGCAATAAAAAAACGCCCTAAGGCGTTAAGGTACAATATAAGGCATTTCTTTCTTCTGTTTAATACATTCTTTAATATATCCTACAAATTCATGATAAGTCATATCATAATATTCTATTTCTTCAAATTCATCCGGATAACCATCTGGAAATAACTTATGATATTGTTTATATAAATCTATTAATTCCTCTGTAACTTTTCCCTCCCACATCTATATCAACTCCTTTAATGCTATTGTAGCACACTCATAGAAGTTTGGAAACAATTCCTGTAACGTTTTTATTACTTGCTCATCATTAGTATATGTGATTCTGCCATATTGTCCCCATGCCTCTTTTGATAAATTTTTCCTATTTTTTAACCAATACTCTTTATCATGTCTATATCCAAAATGAAGTTTATTATTTGTCAGTCCGCTAAATATATCAGAAATTCCTCTATATTCTTCTAACATTCTAATCTTTCCTAGTCCTTTTGTTTGGTTAATTTGTTTAAACATTTGAGGGTACTTTCTTAACAAATACGCTTCAATACTACCATCCTTTACACAATTGATAAGTAAATTGTTAAAATCTTGCTGCAACACTTTTCTAAAATCATATTTTTTTGTTACGCCATATACTTTATCTATTCTATGAAATAATTCATGTGTTATTGTAGAGGGTGGAACATTTTTACGTAGAGATATCATATTCAACGGTTTATTATGTCGATTATAACCTAATTCAGTAGTATAATCAACATTTCTCATTTCTCTTTGCAATATTGTTCTTGTCAAAGGAGCTGCATTTTTTAAGCCTTGTTCAAAGGGTTCTGTAATACTTTTTGGTAGTTCATCATATTGTACAACTTTTCCACCTGCAATCACACCTTTTGCGTCCCTTCCAAAATTTCCAAAAGGCTTATCGCTTTCTTCTGTAAAAGTATCATTTTGTTGTGTATCTGTTTGTTGTCTTGGTGTGATTTCTTCTGGCTCTGAAATCTCCTCATACTCCACAGCGCAGCGACAATCCGTATGAAAAGGTGGGAAAAGCACATTTCCCCATTGTGTTTCAAAATAATCGTATTGCTTTACTTCCTGCCCCTCTACATCTCGGCAACCCTTACATACTCTACCATCACCGGCACTAATAGCATATTTTATGACTTTTCCCATCAAACCATCTTTCTGTGCTTGTTTGATACCATAAAACTCTCCAGCATTATATGCCCCTGCTAATTCTGTCCTAGCAATATTCATTGCTCTTTGCTCTTTCTGTCTTTTAGCGTATTGCTTTGCCTTTTCAAGTGCTTTTTGCTCTGCTGTTTGTTCTTTCATTTTGGGGTGATTTTGCAGGAGATTCTGTTTGATACTGTTATAATAATTGACATTTGCCACAACCTGTCCTTTATGCAGTCCTATGAGCGGTTTTAGCAATTCTGCTGTACCATCTGCCGTAATACCCAATGTTTCTGCTCTATCAATCACCAATTTTATCGCTTGTTTCTGCATATTCGTAATATATACAATCTGTTCTGCACAACTTTTTTCTAACCATTTTTTCGTTTCATGGTATTTGATGTCAAATAAAAAAAGAGGCTTTTTCACCTCTTTCGCTCCTTTTTCCATAACCGTTTGTTTTTTATCAAGCATATTTCCTAGTACAAATATGCTATATGATTTTAACAATTCCTTTTCTATTTCTTTTGTGACTTTTCCATTTTGTATCATTTCTATGTATTGCCTTGCTGTGATTTCATTTTGCTGATTGTCCCACAATTCCAGTAAATATTGTTCTAGTTCCGGCTGTTCTTTCTCTAGCGTTTCCCTCAACTGTTTGATTGCATTAGGGTAATTACTTTTTTCTTTTTTGACATCGCCATAAAAATGTATCATTGTTTTTCCTCCTCTTTAGGAGGATAAGCAGTACCTTCTAACGCTTCGGGCAAATCTCCCATTTCTCTTATTTTTCTCTCCAGATTTTGGTCTAGTGTCAAAAGCCCTGCATTTGCCATTTTTACAATGTAATCTGCGAATTGCGTCAAATCTTGTTTTTCAATATCGCCATGTATCAGCTTAGGTATACCGCTAATATTTTTGAAGTGACTTTGATTCACTTTGATTAGTTTTGGTATAGCCTGCGTGTTTATGGTTTCACATATGATATCTAAATATGTGCCTATTGCCACAGCAAAAAGCCTCGTTTTATCGCTAGACAACGCAAAACTTCCCATTTGCTGATGCCCCAAAAGTACAAAATCAGCCATACAAGTCATAGCCATTCTGTTGTCTATTCTTTCTATGATGTTACCTATTTCAAATTGTCTTTTGCTACCACCATTTAATAAACTAAGCGTCCAGCCATAAGGCAATACAATACCTTCTTTTTCATCTCTCCTAATATTTTTGACTAATTTTTCAGCATAGGCTAATGCCTTCATACTTTCAGGTTCATCATTCCATATATCCACACCTTCTGGCGGTTGTAATACGGGTAATCCAGCCAAATCTCGCTCCACTCCAATGCCTTCTATTTGACGAAATCTCTTTTTATAATAATAATCTGTATAGCAATTCCTTAATATAGAACGCCCTTCTGGATTTCTTTTTCTGCTTTTTGTCACAAAATGAAGTGACTTTTCAAGCGGTATTGTTCTTATCATATAATCAGGAGGTGCGATTTGTGACATTGCTATCAATTTGTCATTCTCGTCATATTCCCATCTATACAATGTATCTTGTGAACGCAATGCAAATTTCTGCCATCCTATTAAGCCATCTGTATATTTGCTGTTGTTTTGCAGTCGTCTTTTATAACATATTTCATGATAACTCCAGCCGTAAATTAAAAATGACATGATTTCAGAAATGGTATCTTGCCAACTCTGCTCCATATCATTCATACAGCTTTTTATAAATTCTGACGTTTTTTTGTCTTGTATTTTATTTCCAGCTGGTTCAATGTCCCATGTTGCTTGTCTCATAAGCATTTCTATAGCAAAAAGCATTGCGCCTATGATATCGTCATTTTCTGACATTTCTTTGTATGCCTCTATACCTTTTTGTCCTTGCAGTTCCGTCAAAAATTCCTCAAAAAATACACCTGCATATCTTTTTTGCCCAATACGCCCGTATTCCTCAAATACATTCAATATCACTCACCTCTTATATCCAACCGTTATTTCCGTCACTTTCTGCAAAGTGGCTAGACGGTACAATAGCAGTATTACTCTTTGCCAACTCTGCAAAACCATTACTGCTTGCGTCAACCATATCTTTGTATTTGCTTTCCGGAAAACTTTCCAGTTGTGATAAATAACTTTCTGTCCAATCTGAAAGCAATACAAATACATTGCCTTTTTCTGTACATTGTAAACCTATCCACTGTGCAGAAAAAGGTTCTGCTCTTGTCTGTTTGTCGCCTGATTCTCTTACCACCGAAACAGAAAATCCCGAAAGCAATTTCAAATATTGTTCAGCTTGGTCTTTTCCAGCCTGCCCAGGGTCTTGAGACAATCGTATTTTGACATTTTTGTATTTTGCTTTGTCTGTTTTTGCTGTATTTAGTACGGTTTGTCGCACTTCACTGGCGTTCATGCGTCTGTTTATGACATCCGCTATGATATAACTGCCGTTTTTCCTTTTTCCTATCAATACTCCTGCTGTGTATGCTGCACCATTTTCTGTATTTTTTCTATCTTCTGTTGCTGCAAAGTCCCAAGCTCTCACCCATTGCTTGACATCATTTGGCACTTCCTCTATCAAATTCACTTTATTTCTGGGAAAATATAATCCTTGTGCTGGTTTAATTTTCCAATTACCATAAAGTAATCTTTCTCTTTCCACAATAGAAAGCGCTTTTAAATTTGCCATGTAACTAGGGTCTTTTTCCATCAATATTTTGTTGTCCTGTAACGTACTTGCTATAAACGTCAGTGATTTCGGTTCTGCTTTTTCTTCTGGCGTTTTCAAATCAAATTTTTCGCATAATTCTTCTTTGCTGTCCGCAAAATGCAACACATCATCACGTCGTATAAACCACCTGAAAATACCACTTCTTTCTGGTATGGGATAGCCTGTATTTTCGTCCCACCACCAAGAAATAAAATCAGCTACCCAACTTTCACTATCAGGATTACAGCTTGCCCTCACATAAGGTTTAACACCACAAGTAGAACGATTTCTGGAAAGCATATAAAAAAACTGTTTTTTTGAAAAATGCGTCAATTCATCAAAAAGTATCAAAAGTATCTGCGAACCTTGCCATTTCAAAACATCTTTTTCCATTTCCATATAACTAAATGTCACTTTCATACCACTTTGAAATCTCCATACAGAAACGGGGCTTTTTACTGCTTTTCCTCCGCAATAGGGATAAATATTGCAAGCGGTGTCCCAAAGTCCGCCTTCTGCAAATATCTGATTGTTATTTTTTCGAAATATCACCGCACCAAATTTCCCATTGTTGATATAATGTAAAGGCTCTAATAACAGCGCAAATGTTTTGCCTCCTCCAGCCGCACCACCATAAATACAAATGTCAGCACTGCAAGACAAAAACCTTTCCTGAGCCCCCTTTTGCGGACGAATTTCCATATACTCAACCCCTATCATTATTAGGCAAATAAATATTGACTGTTTGTTCTGTTTGTTTTTCTTTTTGTTGTTTTGTGATTTCCCCAAATTTAAAAAGCATTTCTAAGCATTTCATTTTTTGCTTTTTTGCTTTTTCGATTTCGTTGTTGTATTTGAGTATCAATTCATGTATTGCTACTGTGTTTGTAGTGATTTGTTCCACACAAGATTCATTTGCACTTTGCTTTTTATTAAGCACTGTAACCCTTTTCTTGTTCACACCAGACACCACAAGCCCACCTGACTTCTGTTCCAACTCTTTTATTTTTTCCATAAATTTGAATATCTGCAAATCGCAAAACTTTATCATTCTTTTACATTCTTCTATTTCATCGATTTCATGTTGTAAAAAAAATCCCTGTTGTTCTTCTGATAAAAATGTAAAAAGCATTTTTTCATAAATACCATGCTTGTAATGATTTTTGTTACCTTTGGGCGCACCACATTTATTTTTTTCTGGTTGCAACTTTTTTGATGTTGTGGTCGCAACTTTTTCTGTTTCGGTTGCAACTTTTTTGCCTTCATTTTGTTTCCAATATCGTACCGCCCAAGACTTTACTGTACTTAAAGAAACCCTATATTTATCGGCAATTTCTTGATATTTTAGTCCATTTTTCCAATCTTCAAATGCAAGTTGTTTTTTGTCCACTACATCATCACCACCCCCTTAGTTGAATTTAAAAAATCACTTTTCTGTTTTCGTAAAGAAATAAAAAAAAGGCGTATCCAATAACGCCATAATACATTTTATAATATACTGACTTACTATCATTATAAATAAATCTGGTACACTACCATAAAAAGCAATGGTAATAAATATAGCAGTATCTATAAACTGACTTGTCATAGTAGAAACATTATTTCTAAGCCATTTTTGTTTATAGAACTTTCTTTTCAAACCATGAAATAATTTCACATCACAATATTGTGAAAAAATATAAGCACAAAGTGACGCAAATACAAATCTTGCACTATTAGAAAGTACTGCTTCAAACTGTAATTGAAATTCCTTTGCGAATGGTGCAGAAGGCAATAATATTGCAATATAAAGTAGAAATAATGCAAATATTTGTATTACAAATCCTCTTTTTACAGTATTGTTTGCCTCATTTTCTCCCCATATTTCCCCTATAATATCTGTACACAAAAATGTAATGGGATATGCAACTACCGCTGCTGGCACTATAAAATAGCCTATTGAAATAACTTTACCAGCTACTACATTTGCCATGAGCAAACTAGCTATAAAAAAGCAATTCAGCCATATTAAATTTTTTTCTGTTTTACACATATTTTCACCTCGTCCATATATCTTTGATACAATACCCATTGTGAAAAATTATAAGCACAAAGTTTATACATATCTAACTTTTTTCCTTTTGTATCAATTTCTTTTGAAACTATCGTACCATTTTGAAATGTATGTTTTTGTTTTCCTCTTACAACACCTATTGACCACGTTGAGCTATCTACGCTATAAAAAGGGTATTCTTTTAACAGTTTTGTTTTTGTAAATCCCAATCCATGTACTTTAATGCCCCTTAAAGCAGCATATTCCACTAACTTTCTATAAAAAGGATATTCCTGTTTTTTTGCTCCTAACACAAGTCCACCAATAGCAATATAATCATATTCCCTACACATACTTTTCCAATACTCCACTCCTCTTTGTTTGTGCCACACAGGAATACATTTTTTACTCGTTTGTGTTTCTATTTGTTTTCGCCACTGCTCCACTGCTTCCAATCCAAATATACTATCAACGTCCATTTCAAAAAAATATTTCACATCATATTGATTGATAAAAGAAATATATTTTTTTACATATTTGTCCATATCCCTTTTTGTAATATGCTTGCCATTCATATAAGAAAATGCTCCACTGTCAAGCAAAAAATTTTGATTTCCCACAATATTTATTGCCTCACAACAAAACTTTTCCCCATTGTAAAATGATTCTAATAAATATTTAGGAGTATATTTTTTTATGACTTCTATCTTTTTTGTCTTTGTCATGCCACCATATGTTGACGCAAGAAATATCCTCATACCTCAAACTCCTTACCGCAATGAGGGCAAACTATTGTTTTTGCTTTTTTATGTTGTGGCAATTCACATTGCCGTAAAAAGTCCTCATCTGATACATCAATACATTCTGATGAAAAGTCTGGAAAATGGAAAAGGCTTTCCATATCAATTTCCATAATATTAGAAAGTTCTTTTTCTAATTTCTCAATATCCCATTCTGAAAACTCTGCTGTTTTGTTATCAGCTAAACGAAAGGCTCTTATTTGTTCTTCTGTCAAATACTCTGCATATATGCATGGTACTGTTTCCATGTTTAATTTTTCTGCTGCCTTTTTTCTGGTATGCCCTGCAAGTATCACATTATTTTTATCTAACACAATAGGTACTAAAAAACCAAAATTTTGTATAGAATGTGTGACAGGTTCTATTGCTTCATTGTTTATTCTTGGATTGTTTTCATATTCTTTTATTTCACTCAATTTTTTGTATGTAATGTTCAAATTCATACTATTCATTCCTTTCTAAAATAAAAAAGGACAGCCATAATTGACTATCCTAATACAAAAGTTTTGGGGGGCTTTTGATAAAACTCTATGTTATTATCATAACACACATTTTTATAAAAAATTCCCGACTTTTTCCCAAATCGTCCCGTTTTTTTCCCATTTTGTTCTGTTTTTTTCCCAAATCGTCCCAGATTTTTATATTTCCTGTTTATAATGCATTAGTTTATACAAATCTGTATAAGTATCACAAAGTAATCTGCTGACACTTGATTTTGATAAATTCATAATATAAGCTATCTGTAACACACCCTTTTTTTGTTTGTGTTTGTATTCTAATAACATTTTGCTTTCTTCATTCAATAAATGTATGTAAAACTCTGTTTGTTTCCTTTCATCCTCCAGTTTTTGTATATTTATTTTTAACTCCAATATGTTTTGTTGTGTTTGCTCATAATTCCTTTCCAATCTGCTGTATATTGCCTCTATATTTCTGTCCATAAGGCTTTGTGGTATTCCTCCAGCATTTCCCCCAACATTATCATATCTTACGCCCTTCAAATCCGTACACAATGAAACAGGCAGCAAGGGGCTGTTTCTGTCTTTTTCGATATCCTGCAAACGCTTTGTCAATCTTTCCAACTCTTTTTGATTCCACACAATCATCTTTTCATTATAATAATATCGCTCTATTTTATTTTTGACCGCTTCCATTTCTTTTTTATTTATCAAAACTTCCGCCCCCTTGACTGTATTTATAAAACATGGTATACTATTTTTAGCTTATATCGGGACGGAAGTTATTTTTTAAGGACGGAAGTCCCTTTATTACTTTTATCTCACCAACTCAAACCGATACTTCTGTTTTGTCCCTGGATACTTCTCCCTGTCCACTTCAGACACAAATATATCATATGGTCTAACATAATGTATAATGCTTGATATACAACAAATAATTCTGCTGTTTCGCTATGTTCTGCAATCGCTATCACTCTATACAACTTCCCTTTGAAATGCCTGTATCTTTTTCCTACAAAAATCCTTCTTTTGACAATCATTTTTTCTTCCTCCTGCTGAAAAGGATAATCCAACACATCAATACAAAAATTCAAAACATCTTCACATATCTTACGCATATCTTTCAGATGGACAATCATCGTATTTGCTACTCCATAACGATAAGTATCATGTATAATTGAATGAACTGGAATACCATTTATTTTTAATACAGGAATACCTTTTTTATTGATTTCTATTGTATCGCTATATTTTTGAGCAATATATTGAAAATATTTTACAATCATTTCTTTATCTTTCATACTATATTCTTCTTTCTATTTCATTATTTTGCATAATTACTGATTATCAGTATCAATTTAGTTTTTTCAACTAAATGAGAATATTAGCCTGATTCAAATCAAATAATATGGCATTTTCTTCATGTATCAATTTTCCTTCTATTCGATATAATTTTTCTTCAATATTCCATTGCATGATATCTTTTATGGTATTTAGCAAATCTCTATTATTCCATCTTATCGAAATAGTATTTGTTTTCTTTTGTTTATAAAAAACTGTTGCATTAGGTGTTTTTTTATCACATACTTGTAATGCAATTTGTTGGGAATTTTCATTGATAAGAAATATTACATATTGTGGATATTTTAATTTCATTACAACACCCTTACTAAATCTAATTCCATTCTTTGTTATAGATATATATGGAATACCTTCATTAAAATTAAACGTTTTAAATTTTTCTAGCATTGACATTTTATTTCACCTGCTATCTTTTGATTACCTTGTGATTTTATCGTGAAAATTCCAAAAAACCGCCTTTTTCATTGATATCATCCTATTTCTATCTTTTGGCTATCTCGTGATTATCTTTTTTTCTGATTTTTTTCATTCTTCTACCCTTTCATAATCCGTTATTGTAATTACCCTCTCTGTTTTTCTCACTTTATAAGGCTGTTTATAAAAAGCATTTTCTTGTTGTTCTGTCAGTCCTTTTCTCCAATCAATGGCATACAGTTCACCATCAAACTCTAATACAGTTGTCATATTTTTAGACCATCTTGTGTCATCTCTTTTAATGACTTCAATTAGATTATCTGAAAATAATTCACCCCTAAAATCACTATTAAAAGCCAATTCTTCCAATTCATCCTCTGTAAGTTTTTTCCTGTTTTTTATTTTTTCTATTATTTCAGCTTTTGCTTTTTCTATATTCATATCAATTTCTCCTTTTGAACAGTAATCCTCTTCATATTCTTTTAGCCATTCTCTGACCTCAGCCATTCCACAACCCATCATATAAAATACAGCTAAAACAAATTCAATGCTTTCCCAGTCAGCCAATGCTCCATAATCTGTTAACATCATATCATCAAAGCTTTCATCATCCATATCATCTATATCTTCATAGATATCCTCACTAGGGACATGATATTTAATCAGTTTTCTCATCAAATCCCTGAAAGGCATTTCTTCATTAAAATTTCTATACCATGCCTCGCCATTTTTTATAAACATACAATTATCTGCTAATTCACACATACTCATATCCTTTACATCATCAACAATCTTTCTCATGTTTCATTACTCCTTTATCCACATCAATACCCGTTATTTGCTGAAATATTTCTTTGTCAAAATTCGGTATTGCCATAACAATATTTTTTTGTTCTTGACTTAATTGATTCCAATTTTGCTGTTGCTGTTCAAAAATTTCTTCTTTTGTTTTTTCTATAGGGGACACTGAAACATATACATCTAATATTGTGCTTGCTTTACTGTTATACCAATCTTCCAATGTCCAATCAGATAATTGATTAAATAGAAACATTTTTGTTCGCTTTGTATTAAAACAACCATTACTATAATCACTAATATTATAATTTCCATTATTATAGTTTCCACTGTTGTAGCTTCCGTTGTTACAGCTTCCGCTGTTATTGTTTCCATTGTTGTAATCTCCACTGTTTCCGCACCCGTTATTATCGTTTCCGCTGTTATCGTTTCCCTTATTATAGTTCCCCTTGTTATAGCTTCCCCTGTTGTAGTTTCCGCTGTTACTGTATCCATTGTTGCAGTTTCCCTTGTTGTAGTCTCCACTGTTACGGTTTCCACTGTTACCGTCTCCACTGTTATCGTCTCCACTGTTACCGTCTCCCCTGTTACCATCTCCACTGTTACGGTCTCCACTGTTACGGTCTCCCCTGTTATCGTTTCCGATGTTACCTAATCCTGTACAATTTTTCCCTGTATTAACGATAGCTAGCACTTCATTCCAATTTATTTTCCTTTCAATTTTTATTTTATTAGTACAAATTTTTTTTTCATTTTCATCAATATCTATGTCACCATATGCTATTATTTCAGCAACTTTATTATTTTCATCAAAACTATAATAATCATAACAATCAATCAGCTTTTCACAAAAATGAAAACCTTTCTCGCATACTACAGGCATTTCGTCTATTTCGTAGCACTCTCCAACTTGATACTGGAATCCTCTACAAGTCCAATCTGGACCAAATACTTTATAGCCTCTTACTGTATTTTGTTCATTCATTTTGTATTCTCCATTCTATAGATTTTTATATTTTATTAACATAGTACTCTTTCATTTTCTTCTTCTCCATCAACCCACATTTTTCAGGCTGATTTTTACAAGCAAACCGACAATTCTCTTTTTGTTTGCAGTCTGTACAGCAAATATAATCTTTATGCTTACTCAATTCAGGACAACTAAATTTTAAAGAACATCTTCTTATCCTTTTTCCTCCCAATATTACCACGTCCTTCTATTTCCATTCACACCAAGAATTTTTTAACAAATAACCTTTTTCTTTCCTCCGATGTTTCCATTGGAGCAATCACAGCTTTTAAAATGTCATTTTCAATGTACAAATAGTTATTTTTTTTATTTACAAATTTTTTAACTTTTTCATCTGAAAATAGTTGCAAGAAATCAATAACAAAATCACAATATTTGCTATCCACTTCTAAAAGTCCGTCTTCTGTTTCAAATAAATATGTAATTTCTGACAAATCAGACATGATATTTAAAAAAGGATTAATATGTTCCATATAGAGTGCTTTTTCATTTATTCCGACTACTTTTGTAATATTTGCTGTTATAAAATCTGTATTTTCAAAAAACCTTTTATAATCACTACTTCCTTTATAATCTCTTTGGATAATGGTTTCTTCTCTATCTGTGTATTTACGCATTTCTTCATCGTGTTCGCACATTTCTAATATAAAATTTTCTAATTCCATATTAATTTCTCCAAAATCTGAGAGGACATCTTTTTTATACTGAATAGGAATTTTAAACCCCATTACTTGATTAAAAATGTAAAAATTGTCGCTATCTGTTTGCACAAAAATATAATCAAAATATTGAATTAATTCTTTCAACATGTCAAAACGAACTTTGTCCATTTTATTTACTCCTTCACGTTATAAATATTTCAATAATTCCCTCATCATTTCAGAACTATCATTTTTATCTGTCATTACTTTCTGTACTACAACCTCAATTCGAGGCACATCACCATAAAACTTTTCAATACTCATTTTGACAATATTTTTATCATCTTTGTAGCAGACACCATTTAAAGCGTCTGCTACTGCCTTCAAAATATTGTCACCATCTGGCTTTTTTGTAGGGCGGATTTCTTCAGAAAGCATTGCTGTTTTTCTCTTTTTATTTGCAGATTTAGGTATTTTATAATACGCCTTTACAAACAATTCCAGTTGACTATTTTTATCAAACTTCACATTACCGCACTGTTTGTAATAATCAAATATAATTTGCTGTTCGTATGTTGTTGTTTGTTTTGGTGTATATATCTGTCCATTGTGGCAGAATCGTGGACGTTCTTTGCCCTTAGGTTCTCCCCCTACTGTAAACTCTATTTTATTTTTCACGCACTACTGCCCCTTCGATTTTTGCTAAAAGTGCTGCATACCTTTCATCTTTTGGCTTTTGTCTGTTATCAGCTTCTTGTGCAAGCCGTTCCCTTTCCATTTTTTCCAGTTCTTCAAAGTTCCATTCTCTTTGCTCATAGTTCACAAAACGATTTTGTTTTACAGGAGTAGCTTGTACTGTTTTTGCACAGCTTGAGCCTGTACCTCCTTTATCTTGTTTCTTTGCTAACCAGCTATTTACAAAGCGTAATATTCCGCCCTTGGTTTTTCTTTTTCTTTGATTTGTGATTAACCAGCCTTTCATGTTTCTTAATTCCTGTATAATATCAACGGCTGGATAGAGTTCTGCCCATTCATTCACATTACTTTGTGCAATAGGGTATTCTTCACCTGTATTTAACAACAAAGTAATGACTGCTGGTTCGTACTGCTCGGAGCTGTTTTGCTCAGAGCATATATTTGTATTCTGATTCTGATTCGGATTGGATTCGGATTGGATTGGATTATAGCTGCAATCTGATACAATCTGTTGTAACTCGCCGCAATCTGCTGCAATCTGCTGCAAACTGTCATCAAGTTGTTGAGATTGCTGAAATCCTTCATCGTTTTCTTTTTCATTTGATGGACATTTTGGATACTTACTCATTTTTGTACGAATTCTTTGATGTTGCTCCCAAGTTACCAATTGTAGGTACGGTTTTTCTTCTACTTTATATAATTTAACCAAACCTACCGCCGACAACTTATTTAATGCTCTATCAATATCTTTTTCCGTTACACTTTTCAAAGGAAAGCAAGAACCCTTTATAATTTTTATCCTTCCGTCAAATCTTCCAAAATCATCACATATCACAATCAATCTGTAAAATAGTACTTCTTCAAACCAAGATAAGGAATCAATGTCTTCACTTCTGCAGATACTTTCTTTCAGTATCCTGTTTGGCATATTTTCCCCTTCTTTCTGATTCAATTTTCAATGTGCATTTGCTGCTGTCTGAAACACAAACAGCAGCCTTCTATTTCACAATACTATTTTTTTAGTATCAAAGCGTCTCAACTTTACATTGCAACCCACTTTTCCATACTATAGCCATTTCGGTTTATCCATGCTATAAACTGATTTACAGTCTGCATAATTGGCTGTATTTCTTCTCTTGTATAATCTTCTCTGTATAAATTACTAAAATCTTTTTTATCTGTTATGATATAAGACACTTTTTTCGCTTCTGGCAACAGTTCTAAATACATAGCTGTTTGTGCATTTTCTAAAAACTTACCAGGTTCATATTTTTTCGTATATTTGTAATCGTATATTACGCCAGCTTTCACACAATCCATACGCCCGTATAGCAAATAATTTCCCACAACTTTTTTTGCAGTCATTTGAAATATACCGCCTTTTGTTTCTTCAAAATTTTGTTCGCACCATTTTTCAAATGCGAATCCTGTTTCAATCGCCTCTGTAGTAGGTGTTGGCACTCTAGCCAACACCTTTTCAAAATCCTTTATATTTCCGTACTCACTCTCTAGTAGGTACCTCCAACTGTTCAGCAAGCTCGCCGTTATCAGATACATCTTTTTTCACTTCCTTGTTAGGTTCTGTTTTTTGTTCATTTTCTTCTTTTATGATTTCTGTTTCTTTATTTTCACTATTTTGTTCTGCTTGCTGTTCTGTCTGAGCTTCTGCCATATTGTTTTCTGTTTCGTTTTCTTTTGTTTCTTGTTTATTTTTCTCTGCTATTAAAATATATTTTTTTGTTTCAGCATCAAAAACATAACCCTCTTTTTTTGCTTTTTGTCTAAATTTCGCCCTTAATTCCGCCTTGCTTGTCAATATATGCTCTGTATTTGCAATCTGCTTCATCAATGTATTGATTTCTGTATGTTCAAAATCAAAACTTGCCATCAATGCCTCATATGCTTCTCTTTCCTTTTCAAAAACTTCTGTTTCTTTTTCAATATTTTTTTGTACTTTTTCAAACAATTTTGTTAAAAAGTCATTTTTGTCTTGTTGCTCCAATTCTTTTATTCTCATAATTCCTTGTATACCATGTGTTCCCTTTGCGAAATATCTTTCACAATTTGTAAATCCTATTGTTCTTTCGTTTCCCTGCATTTCCATAAATCCGCCTAAATCCATAGGCTGCCATACATCATTTTTTGTTTTGCCTTCCACCAATATCCTCAAGCGAGTATTTTCTCCGTCTTTTTCTTCTTTTGCATGGAAAATAATTACAACATGTTTTCTTAATTGATAATATGCAATATCCATAAGCCTTTTAAATTCTCTACCTGCTGCACCATATCCCTGTAATGATAAATCACCGTTTTTCTTACCATTTTTAGCGTCTTGCTTTATCAAATATGGCTTCATTAAATCAAATAACGCTCCCCCTGTATCAAATACAAGCGTTTCGTAATCTTTCAAATTTTCCGGCTTTAAATCGTCAAGCAATTCTTGATAATTATTTGGCTGTATGGTATCTGTTCTATGTCTTGGATTCACACGGGTTACACCATAATCCGTATCAATATGTAATGGTTTTGGTGCTGAAAGCCCTACTGTTGTTTTTCCTATTCCTGGAAATCCCGCAATCAATATCCTGATTCTAATATTATTTTTTTGCACTAATTCACTTGCTTTTTTTATCATTGACTTTTCCTCCCTTTTGTGTTATACTAACTATAGTTGTTATTTGTTAAGCCCCTTTTGGAAATCCACTTCCTTAGGGGCTTATTTTTATGCCTCTTTCAATCCCTCTCTAAATTCTTCTTCTGCACATTTTTCACACAATAGAAAAATTTTATCTTCATACAATTCTCCTTCCCGAATTCCTTCACCACATCTTTCACATATCAACACAACATCTTCTTTTTCTGCTGATATAAAACTTTCTTCTCCCTGTCTGAAACCTAAATCCATTACATTCACTTTCATCACTCCCTATCCTGTTTCCATTCAAAATGCTCACAAACTTTTTGTTTAGGATTTCTATTTTTCATCCTTTTTTGTACACAATACCCTGCGTTACAAGCTGTAAAAAATTTGTCTTGATGATAACTATACAAAGTATAGAATTGAACAAAATACTTACAGTTACAACAAACTTTTTCATCTTCTGCAACAAAAAGCATTCTTGTAATGATTCCCATAATAACCACTCCTAAATTGACATTTTTCATTTCTTTGTTTAAAATAATATCAAGCTATTTTTTAAACTTATTGTTATCGTCTTCTTGTTCCAGCAAGTAGTCGATAGTATTACTTTTCAAAATTGCCTTGAGGTTTAGCCAAAGAGCAACGCTCCCGTCAGAAGTTCCAGCTTCTATTCTTTGATATTGTCTTTCGCTAATATCAATTTTTTCAGCAAGTTCTTTCTGGCTAAAACCTCTTTTTTTTCGTAAATCTTTTAAGTTTTTACGCACATTCACCGCCTCTTTCTGAATTATAACACGACAATTATGTTCGTGTTATAATGTTATTATACACGCTAATATTGTTCGTTGTCAATACATTTTTTTATTTTTTTAGGAGGATTACTATGACCGTTTTTCACTCAAAAATTAGAGAATTTCGTAAAACTATTAACCTAACACAAAAGCAAATGGCTGAACGCTTAAACATCAGCGAAAGAGCTTATCAGTATTATGAAAGTGGTCAAAGAGAACCTAATCTTGATACTCTCTTTGATATATCCAATGTCTTTGATATATCAATAGATTATCTATTAGGTAAAACAAACAATCCTAGTTCTCACAAATCCTAATTTTTAATTTTTTTAACTAGGAGTGTTTAAATTGCTTAAATTTTCAAATCGCTTAAAACAACTAAGAAAGGAAAAAAAACTAAAACAATCAGATATGGCTGAATTACTTGAACTAACTACACGCCATTACCAACAAATAGAATATGGAAAAGTAAATATTCCAACTCTCACATTAATTTTTTTAGCTGATTATTTCGATGTTTCCCTTGACTACCTCGTCGGGCGTTCTGATGACCCTAAACGTTACTAATTGCAATCCTTTGGCTGTCATTTGACAGCCTTTTTCATAATAACCACTCCTATTTGACTTTTTGTTCCTGTTTGATGTACAATAGTAGTAAGTTAGTTTTTGTTATCCCCTCTCAGCGTCTGCAAACGCTGAGAGGGGAAATAATTCTTCTACTGTTGTATGTAGTGCTTGGGCTATTTGTATAGCTACTGAAACTTTAGGCTCTTGTTTACCGCTTTCTATTCTTTGATAATTTCTTACGGAAATTTGAGCTTTTTTTGCAATTTGCACTTGTTTTAAGCCTGCACTTTTACGATATTGCTTTAAATTATTATTGATTTTCACCTACCCCTTTCTATATTTAACACGACGTTTTCGTCTTGTTATGCTATTATAATAACAAGACGTTTTCGTCTTGTCAACTATTTTTTAATATTTTTTAAAATA
>OFFY01001769.1_pt1 | contig 16897 bp, 24 predicted proteins | sample 1521481 | NCBI WGS metagenome assembly OFFY01 (sample SAMEA3504117, study PRJEB24116) | mouse gut metagenome | biome: mouse gut; feature: mouse-associated habitat; material: faeces | place: Denmark | collected 2011
TTTCTGTATCATTCCCTCATTATACTACTTTTCCCTCTATTGGTACAGCTTCTGATAATTATGCGGCTGTGATCCGTGCGTACCGTCCGCTTTCCGAAGCGGAGGTAAAGGAGCTGGATGCTTACTACCGCATTGGAATGACTTATAGCTCCAATGCGCTGGAGGGGAACTCCCTGACCCTCTCTGAGACAAAGGTGCTGCTGGAGGACGGCATTACTGTGGGGGGCAAGCCCATCCGGGATTGTTACGAGACGACTGGTCACGCCAGAGCTTACGATCATATGCTGACGATAGCCAGAAGCGACAGCCTTTCGATTTCAGAGAATGTCATTCGGCGTCTGCACTACCTGTTTTACAATGGCATCGACCCGGAGGCGGCAGGGGAGTACCGAAAAGGGCAGGTGTTCATCACAGGAACTGCGTATGTACCACCCGCTGCGGAGGAAGTCCCTGAGTGCATGGTAACATTTGTGACTGAACTGGCAGAGAAGCGGGGGAAGCTTCACCCAGTAGAGCTTGCCGCTTACGCACACCGCCGCTTGGTGGATATTCACCCGTTCCAGGATGGCAATGGAAGGACGGCCCGCCTGCTGATGAACCTGATCCTGATAAATCAGGGCTATTGCATTGTGTCTATCCCTCCGGTGCTGAGGTATGACTACATCGTAGCGTTGCAGCAGGCCCAGCGGGAGAAGGCTCCCTCTGATGAAGCTTTTGTCAAGCTGATCGCGGAGTGTGAGATCGAAGCCCAGAAGGACTACTGCCGGATGTTCCGGATCGAGCTGCCAAAGCCTTAACTACGCTGTCGTTTGTGAAGGGAAGTGAATTCCGGGATGAAAAATAACAGCGATCTGTTTTATACTTGCAGCCTGATTGAATTTATCGGCCGGGAACGGAAGCTGAATCGCTCCGAGCTGGTTCGTTTTATGGGAGAGAAAACAATCAGGCGCATCTACCGATATGCGGATGTTTTTCACTGTGAGCCGATTGCAAAAACAGCGGATGACTTTATTACAAACCTGAGTATCCCGAAAGGCGCCTTCGATAACGTAGCCTCCTGCCGCTATGATGTGCCAGACTACTGGACGATTGGCGAGGTCCACGAGCGGTTGATTGAGGACATTTCCGGCGATGACGAGGAGCATATCATTGACCGTCTGGTGGAGGTCTACACCTCGTGGATCAGCGATGCCATCTCAAATTACAACACGGATTTCTACTATCAGTCGAGGCAATATATCCATGAGTGCTATAAAGAGGGCACTGTCTGCGCCTGAGCGTAGAGGTGCCAAGGGTGCTTCAAAATGTGGAACAGACCGCCGGGGCTAAATAGCTTCGGTGGTTGTTTTAAAAAATGTGGCTATCAGATTGATTTTGCATTGCAATAGGAGTATAATAGACATAGAAAATGGAAAGGAGCCTTTGCTATGGCAGATACAACCAATTTCAGCGTCCGTATGGACAGTGAGGTCAAGCAGCAGTGCGAGGAGCTTTTTAATGACCTGGGAATGACCCTGACCACTGCCATCAATATTTTCCTCCGTCAAGCCATTCGCGTAGGTGGCCTGCCCTTTGAGGTTCGGCAGGAGCGGCCTAATAAGGAAACGATTGCGGCTATGCTGGAGGCGGAGAGGATTGCGCACGATCCTACTGTACCCCACTATAGTGATGTGGAAGAAGCGTTGCGGGAGTTGAAACGATGAAGCGGGAAATCGTCTGGACTTCTCAATTCAAAAAGGATTATAAGCTAGCGGCAAAACGTCATCTGGACACCTCTTTGCTGGATGATATTATCCGTGCGTTGTCTAGGGGAGAGAAACTGCCGGAGAAGAACAAAGATCACAATTTGTCCGGAAACTGGGCAGGGCATCGGGAGTGTCACATCCTCCCGGACTGGCTGCTGGTGTATCGCATTGACGATGATGTGCTGGTTTTGACGCTGGTTCGCAATGGGACACATAGCGATGTATTTGGGGAATAGGCGTCACTGGATTTGCAGTCATGCCTACGTTTTAAATGCAGCATTATGACGCAAATATCCCCTGCAGGCCGCCGCTTGCAGGGGATAAAATCTACTTAAATCAGTATGATTCGCTTCGCCGAAGCGCTGGAAGTGGACAATCTCCCGTTCTCGGAGGAAGCGGATCACGTTGTTCACATCCGGGTCGTCGGACAGCCGCAGAATGTTGTCGTAGGTGAGCCGGGCTTTCTGCTCGGCGGCCAGGTCCTCAGTAAGGTCGGCGATAACGTCGCCGGTGGACTGGATAGAGCCGGCGGTCCAGGGGAAGCCGGAGGCGGCGGTTGGGTAGACGCCGGTGGTGTGGTCCACAAAGTAGGGGGCGAACGAGGGGTTGTTCCGTACGTCCTCGTCGGTGAGGTTCCGGGTCAGCTGGTGGACAATGGCCGCCACCATCTCCATGTGCCCCAGCTCCTCGGTGCCGATATCAGTGAGCAGACCTTTGGCCTCGGCGTAGGGCATGGAATAGCGCTGGGACAGATAGCGCATAGAGGCGCCAAGCTCGCCGTCCGGTCCCCCGGACGCCAACAGACTATGAAAAGCGGTCTAAATGATAACCCGGTAGATGATGGTGAGCAAGGAATTATCTTTGTCGAAGACGCAGTTTTCCATGACCGACCGGGCTGCATTGTTCTGTTCTTCCAGGGAAGCCCCGGGGGATTGCAGGGTTTCCAGAGCGTGAGCGATGGCATCCTGAAGGCGATGCTTTACGACCTCGCCGTCGGACTTTGCCTTCAGCTCCTCCAGCTCAGCTTCGGCCTGGGAGATGGCGGACTCAATGTCCTTCTTTGCAGCAGAGAAATCTTCCAGATTGAGGACACCGGCCAGATAAGCCTCCTGAAGGCGGCCTCGTTTCACATGAAGCTGCCTAACGGTAGCTTCGAGGCGTGTCAGTTCGTGTCCGCCGCCTGCGTTGGTGCAGATGATGTTGCAGGACAGGGGAGAGGTGTTCCCGGCATCTGTTTTGAGACGTGCGATGATGGCCTCCTCCAGGGCATCGGCCCGGACGTGCTGGGAATGCCTGCAGCGGCCGCGGGCGTAGTGATTGCACTTGTAGTAGTGAGGCTGAGCAAAGATCAGCGTGGCTCCGCAGGCGGCGCAGCGCACAATACCGGAGGTCCAGCCCTTCAGATCACAGGAGGGACGGGCCTTGTATCCCCGCTGAGCCTTCACCGCGTCCAGCTGCCGCTGAGCTGCGTTCCAGGTTTCCTCACGGACCAGCGGCTCGTGTCCGCCGTCGGCCACAATGATGTTCTCGTTGAAGAAGTCCCGGCGGGTTCTGCCTGACGGATTCCAACGCAGCTTCCCGATGTAGACCGGGTTGCGCAGTATATACTCGATGGTCCGGTTCTCAAACGTATTGCCGCGGTGGGTGCGGATGCCCATGGCGTTCAGTTCTCTGGCGATGACGTACATGCCCTTGCCGCCCAGGAAGCTGTCAAAGATACGCCGGACATAGACGGCCTCTGTCTCGTCCGGGACGAGCCGGCCATCCTCGGCGCGGTAGCCGAAGGAGGCGGTGGCCTGGAGCTTCCCGCGCTCCGCGTTGACCCTCATGCTCCGCTTGACCTCTTGGCTCAGCCGAATGGAGTAAAATTCGTCCATCCACTCGATGATACGCTCAATGAGGGAGCCGAAGGGACCGGCAATCAGCGGCTCCGTCACGCTCACCACATCGATACCGCACTTGGAGCGCAGAATGGATTTGTAGAAGATGCTTTCCTCCTGGTTTCGGGCGAAGCGAGAGTATTTCCATAGCAGGATGACAGAGAAGGGGCAGTCTGGAGATTTTGCGGCAGCAATCATCCGCATGAACTCCGGCCGGCTCTCGGCTTTCTTGCCGGAGATTCCGGCGTCAATGTATATCTGGTCCTCCAAAAGAAGGATTCCTTCGCGCCGCGCGTATTTCTTGATTTCCTCTAGCTGGCTCTCCGGGGAAAGCTCGACCTGATCGTCAGTAGACACGCGGATATAGGCTGAGCCGAATTGTGGCGTTTTGGTTTGAGTAGTCACATCAATCACCTGTAATTGCTCCAAGAATGAAGATGAATTTAGAGAGGAAGGCGGTTCCGCCCCCTCCATTAGAAATATTATTTTGCATACAATGTATCCATGCAAAAAAATGCGGAGCACCTCACAAGTGTTTTGCGGCTCCTTCGGGCAAGGGTGATTCCTCAGCTCAGCGGTACGACTGGCTGCCGGAAATCCGGTATGGTCATAAGCGGTACCTCCCGCGGAATACTCTGTGAGAGGGAGGTGGGGCCATGTGGCGAAGAAGCGGGAGATACGGACGGTATCCTTCGTACATATCGGAGATGAGCTGGTGAACACCGACGACCTGGATGACGGCCAGCGCCGCAGGCTGGCGACATGGCTGAAGACCACCTATCTTAACACGCTGTTCCAAGGGAAGGCTGAGTTCTTCGAGAGCAGCGGGGAAGGGGATTGCCGGGAGTGTCGCCATGGTGAAGAATAAAGAAAGCTGGGAATGCCTTTGTTCTTGCGCCCTGAATACTCTGCCACATCGGCCGGCTCTCTTTTTGAGCCGGCTGTTCTTATGCGTTGTTCCTTCCTGCGCCCCATGTCGCCGCCCAAATAGAAAAAGCAGCTGAAACCAGCTGCTTTGGGGTTGAATCCCGTCTGAGAGAAGCGTATAATGAATGCACGACATTCCGGCAGAGCAAAGCTTTCAGAACGGAGATTTATGTGATGATAATACTGACTCAACCCATCTCAAAAGGCGAGCTGAGCGAATTGGCAAAGACTTATTTTGGGGACATGGTCAAGGGGGTTGCCGATGTGGACAAGGGGCTTGTCTCCCTTGACGCGGAGCTCCATTCTGACCTTGAAGCCATGCTTCTGGATCAGGGATCGGAGCAGAACTCATTGTGGGGCTTCAACCTGTACCCCGAACTGGAGGATGAGGACTTTCTGGAGTTCGATTCTCTGATTAATATCCGTCCCGCGCAAGGAAACAGGAGCCGCGGCGTGGAAGACGAACTCATTCAACAAAAACTAAAGGATTTGATGGCAAAATGGATCAGGGAATGATCTCTCACCCCTCGCTGCACGCCGATGGCCGGTGGGCGGCTATGTCCTTCGCGCAGCAGATGGGCAATATCGGCAGCGAGGTCAGCCGCGCCTGTAAGTGGAAGGAAAAACACAGGCCGGAAATGATGGAAAAAGCTTTCTACCGGGGACTGGAGCTTCTGGACCTCACGATCGCTCTGTCCCATGGGTCCCGGCTGCGGGAGCTGCTGAGGGCCAGAGAGGTCATGTGCGACTTTTTTGCCGGGGATAACGTTTATCAGTCCACCGCACGGCAGATGAAGCGGTATTACGATATATTTGCATTTATGAAATAAGGCCATATCGCGCAAAAAAGCCGCTCTGTTTTTCAAGTGTTTTTATATAATAGTAGAGCAAGTGTATGGGTTGGATGTTAGCCTTCTTAAAGAAATTTTTAGGATGAGTGGACACGCAAGTTATTTCGTAGAAGGTGATTGTAGCGAGTTTACTGTTTCCTTTGGAGATTCTAGCAAGAACTTTGATGACCAAGCAACCTATATCCCTGTTGGTTTCAATATCGTGACAAACGGACAGACTGGCTACTATCAAGCATATTCTACCATGGAGTATCTTATCAATACAGCTACCTCATTACTTCCTATTCAGACAAAGCCAATCACCACCGCTATTATAAAAATCTCTTAATCACCACAAAAGGCAAAATGAACACGATTTAAAAGTTAAGGATGAAATCTATACGAATTATCTTTTTGTGTTCTCTTCTGACCTTGACTTCGCACGGCCCTGTACTAAGCCAAACACAGAAAGCATTCTTTTGTGCAGCCTGGCAGAATCAAAAAAGCGTTCTTATTCTTTTTGTATAGGGACCGGGCTGTCAGAGAGGAGCTACAGTATATGGAACAAATATACAGGAGAATTTTCTCGTTGTTGCAAAATGAGAAAGTAAAATCAGTCCATATTTTTCTCCAGCGGTGGCTGAAATGCATTCTCATGACCTGCGTTGTATGCATTCCGTTGACACTTCTAGCCTGTCATATTGCGGATCGTGCCGAGAATGACAATCGTATGTATCAGGCATGGTATAGATATACGCTGTATGCCCAGGATATTATCGCAGACGTCGAGCGCGGCGCCCCTGACTATGAGTACGAAAATGGCTATGATGCACTGAGAGAACAAATTGGAGCACTAAATGTTCAGGAGTGGTATACTCCGTACTATTCTACGGAGGACAATCAAAAGGCGCTTTTCTTTATGTATAGCGCCCATGTAATGTTGCTCAGGTGTTTGCCAAGGACTTTTCAAGAGGGGCTTACCGACACAGAAGGTTTTCTCCTAATGAAACGCTACGTCAACATTGTAGAGTCAGCTTTGAAAAAAACAGATAGCTATGTCGATTTTGCCAACAGTTTTATAAATAACCGTGATGTCTCTGATTGGTTGTATGATTTTAATGAATTTGAGGAGTCGCTCAAGGAAAAACAGATGGCCAATATACCAGAGCAGGAAAAGGAGACGGCGATAACCTAGAACCGCGGCGCCCAGTCCTGGAATTTTTCTATATGAATTCTCTTTCTGCTGTCCTGATTATGTAAACTTATGAGAACTCCTCAGAATTATAATAATTTAAATCAAATGCATAAATGTGGAGCGCCTTTTCTTTAGGGCGCTCCACATTCAGATTTAGAGAATTTCTGCGGCTTATTCAGTCGTTTCCTATTATAGGCCGTTTGCGTTTGATCCTACTTATTTGTCCTCGATGTACTCACAGGCGTTTTTTCCACTCCGTTCACGGAGTAGTTAATGACTAAGTCGTAGGTCTTGCCCTTTGCCACAGTTGCCGTTTTCTCCATTTTAAAAGTCCAAGTGCCGCTTCCAGTCCAACTGTCGATGAGGGTATTCCCTTGCCACAGCTCCATGGTTGCGGAGATTTTGTCCGTAGTTCTGTCCGCAGTAATCCCCACATAACAGGTGGCCGTTGTTCCATCAAATTTAATTGACGGAGCCACAACAATAGCCCTTGCAGTTGCGGCGTGTATGGGTAGCATCAAAAACATGCTTATAATAAAGAACACCGCCACAAATCTTTTTTTCATCAGTATCACCTCCTTCCCCATTATTATTTAGTACGATAGAGAAGGGGAATTTTGGACACCATGGAAAAATTTTTATTGATTTATTTTTTGAATGCTTTCTGCTATCTTAATCATGTCAATCTCAGGTAAAGAGGCTGATATATAGAAGACTGTATTATGATCTGACATCCAGACGATCGTATTTACAGCTTCCGGACCCTCTGAAATTAACAAATCGGCTGATATTCCATTGACATACACTTGTTTCACTGTAGATACAGACGTATCAAGAAACCAGTCAACATTGGTAGAATCAATTGAATAACTGAATACCAGTCCGTGTTCGTCAGGTCCAATGTAGCAAATCATAGCAGTACCTCCAGAATAATCAGCACTAACCTCGTTGTATCCTGTGGGCAGCCAAGTTGGGAGATAAATCTCCGAATCATTGGGATGGGACTCAGGCTCAAATCTGTAAACAATATAATTCTCATAAACTGATTTGACCCATCCGAAGAATTCTGCTCGGGCTTCAACGTCAACCGTCAGCCAGATTGTTCCTCCAAGCAATATCGCTAGGAAAATTGAGGCAACGCGCTGCAGCGACTTGTAGAGAAAAGGATGATTCGCCCGCCGGCACATCCGTTTGATCCTTTTTTCAAATTGGGGAGAGAACTCATGCTGATGTTCCCGGTCAAAATCCTGTTCCAGGTATCTGACGTATACCGCGCTTGACCTTGCGGCAGCTGTACGCAATACATCTTCTGCGATCATAAATCTCCGCCTCCTTCCAAATATAATTGTTCTAATTTCTTCTTTGCCCGCTGATCGATTTTCTGAGCCCAGACCAGAGATATTCCCAACATTGCGGATATCTCCCGAAGGCTGTATCCATGATAATACTTTAACCAAATGACTTGCCGCTGCTGTTCCGGAAGTTTAAGTATACACTCGACCAGGAAATCTTCTTTTTCTGGCTGTGTTGAAAGGAATAAAAGCATTTCCGGGGTGAGAGGAACCACAGGGTGATTTCCTCTTACTCTGAACAGGTCGATTACTCTGTTCTCTACCATAGTTACGATAAGCTGCTTCGTTTTTGGACTCACCGGTTCGATTTTTTTAATATTTTCTGCTATTTTCATAAAAACATGCTGGACAACGTCTTCAGCATCCTGCACATGGTTGATTTTCTTGTAGGCGACATGGTATGCAAGGCCCTGGTATTCCTCATACAACTCCTCGAATTTAGATTTGTCCGCAGGTGTTTCTATTACTTGTAAATAAATGAGCATAGCTTTGTTCACCGCCCATAAAAATATCTATCGTATCTGTTATTATATTTTATATAGTGAAAAATGTCGAGTCTTGGAAGCAAAAATATTCTGCATAAGCGCCCTCCTTCTATACTTTGACATGTTCAAAAGGTGACTGGCTCATTTGAGTCCGTCACCTTTTTTTATAGACCATATCTCATCTGACATGGTCTGTTTTTGTCTGTCCAAAATTGTATGTGTCCATCGTATCATAAAAACAGAGGATGGTGGTATTTATAGCAAGCGGCAAAATTCCCGACAAACGGGTCGGCCAGGGGGCCAACCCCTACAGAGGCGTGTAGGGGCCGCCGCCCTCGGCGGCCTGCTGGCAGCAATTATGAAGGTTGCTATAGAAAGTATATTTGCTGCGCAGATTTCAGGTTGTTTTGTCAGGACAAAATAATATCTTGCTGTCACGAACTCTGATGGGTAACATTGGGGTTCTTTTCATTTTAATAAGTTGAGCAGATACAAAATTCGACGTTTCTCACAATGCCAACTGTGGTTGGCTGATAGTTTTTGGCGATTACGATATTCTTCTTTTGGGGAGGGGGCGTTGATATTGCTGAAATCAAATAATACATGCAGAAACCATCCTCACATGACCCAGCTGCTGGAAAGCGAGATTTATGGTAAACGAAGAAACATGGGCATATCTCAATACGCGCTGGCAGAAGTAGTTGGAGTTACCCGAAACTGCATACAACAATTAGAATGCCACGAACACCTTCCAAGGGCTGAAACAGTGTTTGATATGATGCAGGCATTGGGATTTGATGAAGATGAAATCGTAACCTTCCTTAGAAAATATCTGAATGCCTATTATAAGGACAAGGCGCTCCAAAGAGAGCGGGAAAAGGAGTTGGCGGGAATCGTATGACGGCCATTTATGACTTGCTTTATCGACTTGGTGTGACTGCGAATTACACTGGGTTTTTTCATACAGCCTATGCGGTATCGCTCTGCATAGGCCGGCCGGACCGGCTGCTGTTGGTGACAAAGTGGCTGTACCCGGAGGTGGCGAAACAGTACTTAACCAATTGGAAAGCTGTGGAGAGGAACATTCGAATGGTAGGTAATATCATCTGGCAGGAAAATCGACCTTTGCTGGAGAAGCTCGCCCACAGACGCCTGGAGCAAAAACCGAGAAACGCACAGCTTCTTGCGATTTTGGCGTCATCACTAGATACCAGCCTTCCGGCAGATCAGGAAATGGCTGAGCTGATTGCGGCTGGGGCGGAACGATAAAGAGCTTCAAAACCAATGGCGGATTCTTTGTGTTCGGGGAATAGCCCCATGGGCGCAAATCTGGGAGCGCCGCCGTAGTGCGGAATAGAAATAGGCCGGAGCAAATCGCTCCGGCTTTTGTAGTCTGATGGAGTATGGCCCACCGTACTGGCTGATGATAAACGCGGCCAGCTTGGGGTTAGGAGTGGCGATTTTTACCGGAAATTGCAGCTTTTTTTCATAGTGGAACATTTATTTCACCTCATTCTGCGCAAAATTCCAGGGCCAGGGGTCGCATAACCACTGGTAGCTGTCGCCGGCGGCGGCGGCCTCCTTGGTGATGGGGCCGAATTTGGACTCATAAGCCGCCTTGGCCGCTTTCTCCATGGCGGAGAACTGCTTGAACAGATTGAATGCCTCGGCGTCATCCTTGTGGGTGTCCAGATAGATACCCAGCTCCAGCACGACAAACTCCAGGGCCTGGAGCTCGGCCAGGGGGGTGGCGGGCAGGGTGGAGCCGTCCACCGCCAGATGGAAGGGCAGGTTCAGCCCGGGGAAGAGGGTGCCGTTGCTCAGCGCCTCAGTCTGAGCGTATTTCTGGGGGTTGTTCTGTTGGAAGGGCACATAGGGCACTGCCAGGCCCGCGCAGGATGGTAGGGTGCCGTTGGAATCCGGACAGCTGGCGGCGGTCCCGCTCTGGGAGGCGGAAACAGGCCGGGAGCCGGTGTTATTTTCCATAAACAAGGGGAATTCCCTCCTTTATTCAATACAGGGGGACGGGCATGGGGAGCGCACGGCATCCCCCTCAGACCATTCTATGAGGCCGGCCGTCAATGGGTACACGCATACCGGACAAGTCGGCCCCCATAGGATAGGGAGGAGGTGGTCTTTTTGAAAAAAGGAGTTTGGCTGGCCGGAGCGCTGATGGGAACGGCGCTCCTGCTGGTACTGGCGCTGGGGCGGCTGAGCAGCCTGTCGGAGCCTGCAATGGAATCGTCGGTGATCCAGCGGACCGGCCCGCTGGTGCTGGACGCCGGCCACGGCGGGGAGGACGGGGGAGCCGTGTCCCTTACCGGGGCGCCGGAGAGCAAGATCAATCTGGCCATCGTCCTCAAGCTGCGGGATGTGCTGGGTCTGTATGGGGTGGACCCCATCCTGCTCCGGGAGACGGATGTCTCCCTCCATGACAGCGGCGCCGGCACCTTGCGGGAAAAGAAGCGGTCCGACCTGAAAAACCGGGTGGCCGCCATTGAGAAGGTGGAGGGGGGCACGCTGCTCAGCATCCACCAGAACACCTATCCCGGCAGCCGCTACCACGGCGCCCACGTGTTTTACGCACCTACCGAGGGCTCCCAGGCTCTGGCGGAGCACTTTCAGAACAGCATCAAAGCCGCCCTCCAGCCGGACAACGAGCGGGCTGTCAAGCGGATTCCCGATACTGTCTACATCATGAACCATATCACCTGTCCCGCTATTCTCATCGAGTGCGGCTTCCTTACCAATCCCGGGGAGGAGGCCATGCTCCGGGACGAGGACTACCAGCGCAAGCTGTCCGCCGTCATCGCCGCCGCCTGGCTGACAGCGCCATAATAACATTCTTTACAAGGTTTGGGAAAACTGCTACAATAAGGAAAACGGGAAATGACGCTTGGAAGAAAAATGAAGTTTTTCGCGGAGTTTTTTCTTTCAGGAAAAAGAAAAAGGAAGAGCCAAAATGAAATCCAAAACCCTATTTTACTGCACCGAATGCGGCAACGAGCTGCCCAAGTGGGCGGGGCAGTGCCCGGCGTGCAAGGCGTGGAACACCATCGTGGAGCAGCCGGCGGAGAGGCCGGCCAAGCGGTCCGCTCCGGTGAAAGGGGGGGCCGTCACTGGGGTGGCGGTCAACCGCCCCCGGCCCATGAGCGAGGTGGAGACCACCGACGAGCTGCGCTTCGCCACCGGCATGGGGGAGCTGGACCGGGTGCTGGGCGGCGGCGCGGTGAAGGGCTCCCTGGTGCTGGTAGGGGGCGCGCCGGGCATCGGAAAATCGACCCTGATGCTGCAAATCTGCGACAACCTGTGCCGCTTTTCCAAGGTGCTGTATGTATCCGGAGAGGAGTCGGAGCGGCAGATCAAGCTGCGGGCGGAGCGGCTCCATGTGCGGGGCGAGGGCCTCTACCTGCTGGCTGAGACCAATCTGGAGAACCTGACGGACGCCGTCCACCAGCTCCGGCCCGACGTGCTTATTGTAGACTCCATCCAGACCCTCTACCACGGGGATGTGACCTCCGCCCCAGGCAGTGTAAGCCAGGTAAAGGAATGCACCTTGACACTGATGCAGCTGGCCAAGGGGGAAAATATCACCGTATTTGTCATCGGGCATGTGAACAAGGAGGGCTCCATCGCCGGACCCAAGGTGCTGGAGCATATGGTGGACTGCGTCCTCTACTTCGAGGGGGAGCGGCACATGGCCTACCGGATTCTCCGGGCGGCCAAGAACCGCTTCGGGGCCACTAACGAGATCGGCGTCTTTGAGATGGAGGACGCCGGTCTCATTGAAGTGCCCAACCCCTCCGAAGCCATGCTGGCCGGCAGGCCCACAGACGCCCCCGGCACCTGCGTCACCTGCGTGATGGAGGGGGTGCGGCCGGTGCTGGCGGAAATTCAGGCTCTGGTGGTGCCCTCCAGCCTGGGCAACCCCCGCCGGGTGAGCAACGGCTTCGACTACAGCCGGTCCATGCTGCTGCTGGCGGTGCTGGAGAAGCGGGGCGGTCTGATGGTGGGCGGCTGCGACGCCTATGTCAACGTCATCGGCGGGCTGTATCTGGAGGAGCCCGCCGCCGATCTGGCGGCCATTCTGGCCCTGGCCTCCAGCTTTCGGGACAAGCCCGTCCCCAACGATCTGGCGGCTATCGGCGAGGTGGGCCTGACCGGCGAGCTCCGGGCGGCCAGCGCTCTGGGCCAGCGGCTGGCGGAGGTAAGGCGTTTGGGCTTTACAAAGTGTATGATCCCGAAGCGCACTCAGGGGAAGCTGGCAGTCCCCGAGGGGCTAGAGCTGATCCGGGTGTCCAACATCCGGGAGGCCATGGCCGCTCTGCTGTGACGGTTTGGTCGGTACGAAGTTGACACAGCCGGATGGCCCGGGCTCTCCGGAAGAGGCTGCCCGGGACAGGGAGCAGTAGCCGTCCCTCTGGTACACGCAAGGGTCGGTGCAGGCGATGAGGCTCATTCTTGATTCCTCCTTATGCTTCTTTCTTTTTGAAAAAAGAAAGAAGCATAGAAAAACTTTGCGAAAAACTTCGTTTTTCTTCTAGTATGCCTGAAATGCTCCGAAAAATACGGACAGTGCCGGTCCAATGGGCCGGCACTGTTTTTGGGTATTAAAATTTGCCCAGGTCCCGGACCACTGCCGAGGCCAGAAGCAGCCCGGCGGCGGCGGGAACAAAGGGTGTAGAGCCCGGCGTGTCCCGTCGGGCGGTGGAGCCGGGGCGGGTATCGGTGGTTTTAGGCGGTTCGTAGTCCGCAAAGCGCAGAGGGGAGGCGGGCAGCTCGGTGGAATAGACCACCTTGAGGTGGTGGATGCCCCGTTTGCGCAGCTCCTTGCGCATGGTGCGGGCCAGAGGACAGCCCTGAGTCTTGGAGATGTCGGTGAGCGTCAGGGCGGAGGGATCGAATTTGTTGCCGGTGCCCATGGCGGAGATGATATTGACCTGTAAAGCGGCACACCTTGCGATAAGCTCCAGCTTGGCGGTGACGGTGTCGATACAGTCCACCACATAGTCGTACCGGGCCAGGTCCGCCTCGTCCGCGTTTTGGGGGAGGTAGAACATCGGGATGGCTTCCACCTGACAGGCGGGGTTGATGTCCCGTACACGGGCGGCCATTACCTCCGCCTTGGGCCGGCCGATGGTGGAGTGGAGGGCGGCGATCTGCCGGTTCAGGTTGCTCTCGGACACAGTGTCGTCGTCGTATAGATGTAAAGTACCTATACCTGACCGTGCCAGCGCCTCAACGGCATAGCCCCCCACGCCCCCTACGCCAAAGACGGCGACCCTGGCGTTTTTCAGCCGTTCCATAGGTTCGTCCCCGATCAGCATGCGGGTGCGGATGAATTGGTCAGACATGTACGTCACTCCTTAAATGAGCTGCCGGAATAACCCGTGCTGGGTACAGTACCACAGCAGAATCCCATGGCCGAAGGCGGGGATGCGGGTCTGCAGGTCCCACTCGGGGTAAAGCCGGCGGAGGAACAGGGTATCTCCGGTAAGCAAGGCTGCGAAGGAGACGTAGTGCTCCTTGGTCATAGGATGGGGGGAGGAGATAAACCAGCTGTCGTCGATTTTCTCCACAGACAGCGGCTCCTCCGGCTTTTGAGGCTCCAGGGGGAGCAGCGTCCTGCCGCAGCAGGATACGCCCGCTTCAGTGGCGGCGGTGATTAGGCTGCCGCAGCCGGGGCAGACGTAAAACTTCATCTTTTTCATATTTCCTCTTTCCTGGTCATTGGCGTCCAGCGCTCCGGAGAGCAGAGCCTCCAGCCCGATGCCCAAGACCCTTGATAATTGAGGAAGGAGGGACACGTCCGGGCACCCCAGGCCCCGCTCCCACTTGCTGACCGCCTTGTCGCCCACACCCACCGCCTCGGCCAGCGCCTTCTGTGTCAGTCCCTTCTGGGTGCGGAGAGTGCGGATGAGGGTTCCGGTTTTGATTTGGTCCATGCGTCCCACCTCCTGAAATCAGGGTAACAGGTCTTGAAGGAAAAAGCAATCGCCGCTCCGTAGAGTTGAAAAACAGGCCGTCCGGCGGACGGCCTATTTTATCATTTGACCAGATAGCTCATGTCATACAGTCCCGGCCTTTCCACCCCGGCGATAAACTTGGCGGCGGCCACAGCCCCCTGGGCGAAAATTTCCCGGGAGAGGGCGGTATGGCGTATCTCCATAATCTCATCGTGGCCGGCGAAGATAATCTCGTGCTCTCCCACGATGGTGCCGCCCCGGACGGCGGAGATGCCGATCTCCTTCTTGTCCCGGGGGCGGCGGGTGGAGCGGCGCTCATAGATGTACTCCGTCTCGTGTCCGCAGGAGGATGCCGCCGCGTCGGCGATCATCAGGGCGGTGCCCGAGGGGGCGTCCACCTTCCGGCGGTGGTGCCGCTCCACGATTTCGATGTCGTAGCCGTCCCCCAGGACGGAGGCCGCTTTTTTCACCAGCTCCAGCAGTACGTTGATGCCCAGGGACATATTGGCCGAGCGGAAGATGGGCACGTCACAGGCGGCGGCCCCTACCTGGGCCTCCTGTTCGGGGGTGTAGCCGGTGGTGGCCAGCACCAGGGGAATCTTCCGGGCCCTGGCGAACTCCAGCAGGCCGTCCAGGGCGGCGGGGGAGGAAAAGTCGATCACCGCGTCCGCTTCTCCGGTAAATCGGGCGGGGGAGGTGTACACCGGGAACTCCCGGTCGGCCGCGCCCAGCACGTCGAAACCGGCGGTAATTTCCAGAAGAGGGTCGGCCTCGCACAGCGACGCCACCACCCGGCCCATGTGGCCGTTGCAGCCAGAAATGATTATCTTCAGCATAGTATGCTCCTTTCGATGGCTCCCTCTCTGAGGGAGCTGTCACCGCCCCAGGCGGTGACTGAGGGAGTTTTTACAGCAGCCCCATCCGCTCCATGGAGGCGCGGAGGACGGCCAGATTCTTCTCCGACATATCGCACAGGGGCAGACGCAGGGGACCGGCCTCCATGCCCATCAGATTCATGGCGGCCTTGATGGGAATGGGGTTGACCTCGCAGAACAGGGCGTCGATCAGGTCCATGTACTTGATCTGGAGCCGGGAGGCGGCCTCGAAGTCGTTCTCCAGACACAGGTGGCTCATTTTGTGCATGACCTCGGGGATGATGTTGGAGGCCACCGAGATGACCCCTTTGGATCCCAGGGCCATCATGGGCACCACCTGGTCGTCGTTGCCCGACCAGATGTAGAAGTCGTCGGGGCAGAGGTAGCGGGTGTGGGCCAGAAGGGAGAAGTTGCCGCTGGCCTCCTTGACGCCGTTGATCTTGGGGTTGGCCGACAGCGCCTTGTAGGTGTCGGCGGTGAAGGACACGCCAGTGCGGCTGGGCACATTGTAGAGGATGATGGGCAGCTCGGTCCGGTCGGCGATGTACTCATAGTGTTTGATGAGGCCGGTCTGGCTGGCCTTGTTGTAGTAGGGGGTGACATGGAGTAGGGCGTCGGCCCCGGAGTCCTGAGCGTGCTGAGACAGGTAGACGGCGGCGGAGGTGTCGTTGCTCCCCGCGCCGGCAATCACCTTCACCCGGTGGTCCACCCGCTTGACGCAGAACTCCACGGCGGCGATGTGCTCCCGGATGGACATGGTGGCCGACTCGCCGGTGGTGCCGCAGACGCATACCGCGTCCACCCCAGCCTCAATCTGGTCGTCGATCAGCTTGCCGAAGGCGTCGTAGTTGATGGTGCCGTGGTCGTCAAAGGGGGTGACAAGAGCGGGGCAGGAGCCAGTGAAGACGGGAGTTCTCATAAGAAAGCATCCTTTCCAAAAAATTTAAAATGTCACAGAATCCAATATTGCGTACGCGCTGGCAAGCAGCTCCTCAGAAGGCTGATAATAACTGGAAATTTCCACCGAAAATACATTGCCGCTTTGTTCCGTCACATAAATCTCTCCGACAGCGTACTGTTCGTTATAAGCCAAGTGGGTTGCGGAGTAGTCTCCAGAGCCGAATGTCACTTCCTCACGGATTGCTTCATTACGGATACCTACTTCGTGGGCTGTGTCCAGGTTCATTGAGCCGCACATTTGATTTACCGCTTCCTCAACAGAAGAGGCGTCCAGGAGGGTTACCCGGACGTTAAGCGTAAAGCCAGCGTTTTCCCAGCTAGACTCCACAATAAACTGCGTGATGCGCTTCTGGTACTCATCCTCATAATCCCTTGCCGTAAAAAGCTCGGGGTCATAGGTGACCGAACAACCCAACTCACTGTTGAACTGGACGGCAGGGGCGGATTTGCTCAGTTCAGAATCTGATCCGATCGAAGTGTCCACAGGGCTGGAGCTGCTGCTGCTTCCCACGCTGCGGGGTGAGCAGGAAGTCAGCAGCAGAGCAAGCACCAAGATTGGTATTATCCGTCTCATACTCTGTGGTCGATATACCCCTCGGCGCACAGCAGCTCGGCCAGCAGGACGCTGCCGCCAGCGGCGCCGCGCAGGGTGTTGTGGGACAGGCCCACAAATTTATAGTCG
>OFFY01001778.1_pt1 | contig 16821 bp, 17 predicted proteins | sample 1521481 | NCBI WGS metagenome assembly OFFY01 (sample SAMEA3504117, study PRJEB24116) | mouse gut metagenome | biome: mouse gut; feature: mouse-associated habitat; material: faeces | place: Denmark | collected 2011
GCACGGAAATCGAAAATCCTTCTTCCTTTATCAAATTTTTTTATTTTTTTTAATTTTTCTCATGCAAGGATATCTTTTCTTGCCAATCATGTACTTTTTCATATAACTAAAAGTTGCTTTCTCCCCCTTTACATCCAGCATATGCAGGATGTATTCCAAAAGTGCTCTGGTCTCCTCATGGATCAGATAGGTTCCCTTTCCCTGTTCGTAATAATGAAGCGGCGAATGCTGCGTATAATTTTTCCCTTCGTACACTTTCGAAGCAGCAATACGGTCCATGATCATCTCGTTGACATACTTCAGGGGCATCTTCATCCCCGCCATGCATTTGACCGGCTTCATGCTGTAATCAATCCAGTATTCATAATGATGCTTGTTGCGTCCTTTGTGGTGGAGCCATGCGGACGAGTAGCCCTTATCCATCCGCTCTGCATTGTTGGGACTTTGAAACCCCTGATAATATCTGCAGCCCTGCCAGAACTCTGCCGGTGTATATTTGGACAGATCATGGGTCAGCCCCTGCCAGTACATCCCCACCTGAAAACAATGCCTTGCAACCATTACTTTATGCTGGGTGATCGTATAAAAATGTCTCCATATATTAATCAGTTTTAATCTCATCCTTTTTCCCCGTCAAGATCAGAATCGTCCTGGGAGGAACTGCCACAAACTTCTGGTCCTCAAGCAGCATCTCCTCCCCTTTTCTGTAAAATGTCTGCATCTCCCGTCCGGTGTCCGCTGCCACGTACCAGTGCTGCCCTTTGGGAAGAACAGGCAGCGCCAGCTTTTGATCCGCCATATGCATGTTATAGGCCGCATAGCAGGTCTCTCCTCCGGTATAGCATCCCGCATAGAGCACTCCCATCTGGCGGTTGTAGCTCTCAAACTCTTCATACCAGGCCTTCCTGCCGTGGTAAGACAGATCCGGCATGCCTCTGGAAAGATAGTCCTTTTGAACATACGCCTGACGGCGGCCAAAAGCCGGATGCTCTTTCCGAAAACGAATGGCTTCTTTTACAAACTCCCGCAGACGCCTGTCCGCGCTCTTTTTGCTCCACTGAACCCAGGCCGTCTCATTGTCCTGGCACCAGACATTATTGTTGCCTCCCTGGGAATTGCCCATCTCATCTCCTCCGTAGATCGCCGGCACTCCCTGGGAAAACAAAAGCAGCATAAAAGCATTGCGGATCTGTCTTCTTCGAAGCTGCGCTAACTTCTTTACAGAAGTAGGGCCTTCCTCCCCGTAATTGCAGCTGTAATTGTAATTGGTTCCATCCTGGTTTTGCTCCCCGTTGGCCTCGTTGTGCTTTCCCTCATAAGACACCAGATCCGCAAAGGTAAAACCATTGTGATTTGCCATGTAGTTGATCACTGCCTTTCCGGCAGGATTGCGGCGCATGCTCCAGGCCATCTGTTCAAGCATGTCCTCATCCCCCTTGAGAAAACGGCGCGCCTTTACCAGAAAATCGTCGTTATACTCCGCAAGCCTCCGGAAGGAAGGTACATAATCCGGTTCATAATAGTCTTCCAGCGGAAAATACTCACTCATAATCTTTATTCTGGAAAGCATGGGATCCAGGGCCAGTTCTCTCAAAGGCACTCCCTGGCTGTTCACATGAATACCGTCAATATGATACTCAGACACCCAGTAACGCATGCAGTCCATGATCAGATGGGGATTCGTCCGCTCTGGAAAATAAAACTCCAGAATCAGCTCTATGCCGTTTTTGTGAAGTTCCCGCACCAGCTCCTTCAGTTCCCGAACCGGATCCTTTGACGCACTGTAGGAAGCCTTCGGCGCAAAAAAGCAGGCCGGGCCATACCCCCAGTAATTTTGATGCTGTCCGCTGTTTTTATGTACTGGTTTGTGTTTTTTTGATGCCTTTTCCCTTTGGTACTCAGAGAATTCATACACTGGCATCAGCTCCAGCTGATTGATACCCAGGCTTTTCAGATAAGGAATCTTTTCTTTGATCCCTGCGAAAGTCCCCGGATGCCGTACCTTTGCGGACGCATCCATGGTAAATCCCCTCGCATGGGTGATATACAGTATACAGTCTTCATAAGGAATCTCAAGAGGTTCATCTTCCTGCCAGGAAAAGCGATCCGTAACGGCAGCACACCGAACGGCATGGGGCTTCTCTTCGGTATCGGCTCCCCGGATCTCTGTGCCCCGTATGTATCCGGCGTAAGGGTCCTGTACCACTTCCCCTCCGATCCGATAATTATATTCATATTCTTTGAGGGGAAGCTGGCTGATCTTCATGGCACAGACCTCTCCAAAACGCATCTCTTCCATAAAAGAAAGTTCTGCTGCAATTTTCTGTGACCCTTTCTCATACAAAAGCAGGCTGCAGTCCTTTTTGTCCTGTACCACTACCGCAAAATTGATGTCTTTTCCGTGCTTCGTCACTCCCAGATAAACCGGATTCCCGGCTCCAATGCGATAATTCAACATAATCTTCAACCTTTTCCCTTCAGCAATCGACACTTAACCCAATTATAAAGCATTATATCACTCAAAACTTTTTTTGGCAATCAAAATATAGGAAAAAGAAAAACCTTTCGCCACAGGCTCTATATAATAGGTAGGTTCTCCTTTTTTAATAGACCGCTCCCGGACAAATCCGCCTTTGAAGATTGTCCTTTTCCATCCCGTCACCAAAATGCGGTCCCTACTTGTCAGGATAATTGATTGAAATCTGTCCCTCAATTCATGTATTTTTACCAGAATCCACAGCCGTTTTCACCTGTATGGCACCGGACAGATACGGTTCAAACAAAAGAGGGTGCCGCAAAACCATTCCACACATGATTTTGCGGCACCTTCTTTTTGTCTTTTATTTGCGTGCACAGTCTGACGCCTGACCAGTCAGAATCTCCAGGCCGTGTTCCAGGGCCGGGAGGATATATTCCAGGCTCTCCCGGACTGCCTTCGGGCTGCCCGGAAGGTTGATGATCAGAGTGGCTTTCCGGATACCCGCGGTGGCGCGGCTCAACATGGCCCGGGGCGTGATGGTCATGCTGTAAGTCCGCATGGCCTCCGGAATCCCCGGCACCAGCCGCTCTGTGACATCCATGGTCGCCTCCGGCATACAGTCCCTGGGAGAAAAGCCAGTCCCCCCGGTGGTCAGGATAAGCTCTGCCAGCCCCTCATCTGCAATCCGCGCCATCTCGGCAGCCAGCATTTTTCGCTCATCCGGAAGCAAAATACTGTGCACCACCTCATAATCGTTCCCCTCCAGAATCTCCCGAATTAAAGGACCGCTTTTGTCTTCCCGCTCTCCTGCATATCCAGAATCACTAGAAGTAATAATCGCTGCTTTAAATTTCCCCATCATCACATTCTCCATTCCGTATTTTTACACATATGCTATAATATTTCTCCAAAAAAGTCAAACTCACCGCATCACCATCACATCCTTTGGTGCCGCGTCCACCTGGAATAATCCGTCACAGTCCGCAATCAGTTCCATCTTTTCTTCTTTCACCAAAGTAGGATTCGACCTTCATTCTGTCAATGGTTTTTTTCGTCTACATTGCTTGTAGCATTTGAGGAACTGATTTTTTCTGCAGCCCGAATCCCGGCCTCCTCCGCCTGAAGCGTAACACTGTCCACGATTTTGTGAACATGATGGCAGTTTCCGCAAAGTGTTATCCAGTCCGGAAATCTCCCGTCTTTAGAAAGTCCTTTCAAAATCCTCTGCTCCGGGATCAACCCGACTGCACTGATCAGTGTGTCACAGGGAATCCGCATTTCTTCCCCGGTCCTGATATTTTGGACGGTAACGCCGGTGATCCTCCCTTCCCCATGCACGGAAGCGATGGTGGATGAGAGGATCACCGGGATCTGATACTGCTTCAGACAGTCTCTTCTGTTTTTCGGCAGTCCGCCGCAGACGGAATTTCTTTCGATTACCGCCAGCACCTTTTTTCCTTCCAGAACCATTCTTCGGGCAAGGATCTGTCCCATGTCGCCGCTTCCTAAGATGACCGCCCGCTCTCCGATTCCGACATGGCAGCAGTTGATCAGGTACTGGGCCTCTCCTGCGGTATAGATGCCGGACGGCCTTGTCCCCGCTGTATTTAATGACGGAAAAGAGCGTTCATAGCATCCGCTGGCCAGGATCAGATGGTCAAACGCTATCCGGCAGTGCCCGACTTTCGGACCTACAGCCAGCAAAGTCCGGTCCGAACACACTTTTACAGCCGTGGTATCCGGCAAAAAACGAATACCGGACCCGGCAAAGGGTCGGGTAAACCGGTGCATGTATTCGACCCCTGTCAGGTCAGCACAGAAGCGGGTGAGTCCGAAACCCCGGTGAATGCACTGTCTTAACACACCCCCGGGCACAGATTCCCGTTCCAGCAGGGTAATCCACTGGCCGGCTGACACGCCAGGCCTCAGTTCGGTCAGTCTCTTTTCTGCAGACAGGGCGGCCGCCATCCCTGCCGCACCGCCGCCGACAATCAGAATCGGACTGTCATACCTGGTCCTGTTCTCCTGTTTGATAAAGATAATAAGAATCCCTCCCGTCTTTCATGACTTGTCCGTCCAAAGCGGACACTCGATCCGCCAGAAGCCCGGCAATCCGTGCCGAACAATAACTGCCCTGACAAAGGCCCATACCGCTGCCTGTGCGTCTTTTGACCCCGTCTATGGTGCCTGCACCTCTTTGGATCGCCTCTAGAATCGCTCCTTCTGTGATCTGCTCGCACCGGCAGATGATCCTCTGATGTTCGGTGGCTTCCAGATATTCCGGATATCTTCGGCGGGGCAAAATCTCCTGACAGCCGGCATCCTTCCGGTTCAAAAACTCCAAAACCCTGCTGCTGATTCTCTTTCCCAGCTCATTGGCACAAGTAAGTCCCGGGGTCTTGATCCCGATCAGGCTGACCAGTCCGTCTTTCGTCTCCGTAATCAAAGGCTCCAAACCACACAGACGCATCTTTGGATGGTCGGGCCGATATGGATTCGGGCGAAGCCCTGCAAAACTTCGAACGATCATACTGTCCGCCAGAGACGGAAAAATCTGGCTGTACGCTTCCCTTAATTTTTCCCTTCCCAGGGCGGAAGTGGCCAGCGGAGCATCCGCTTCTGCCAGACGGTTCACAGTGCCTGCCAGGATTTTCCCGTTGACGGTTGGAACCAGTGTGATTCCCTTTCCATGGTCTTCTGTCTCACAAAAGATGATATGCCCGGGTGCGCGGTCATCTTCTGGCTCCAGCAGCACATACTCTGCCAGCTCCGGCCGGATCCGAATCAGCGGCTCCTGATAAAGCGCGTGCACCTGGTCCGCCAGAATCCCGGCACCGTTGATCACCGTGCGGCTGCGCAGAATCTGCTCCCGATTGATCTCCAGGCAAAAATGGTCTTTCTCTCTCCATATGGCGGTGACTTCTGAGCAAAATTTCGTATCCAGCCCCAGTTCTTTTGCCGCCTCCCAGGCGGCAATTCCAAACTCCCAAGGATGAACGGTGGCAGAAGAAGGCGCATAAAGACTCAGCGTCACTTCCTTTGTCAGTCCCGGTTCCATCTTCAGGGTCTCCCGGGCCGACAAAAGCCGAAGCCCCGGCACTCCGTTTTCCAGTCCCTGGCGGTACTTTTTCTGTACCGTCTGGTCGCCTTTGGGACCGCAGCTTACCAGAAGAGAACCACAGCGCCGATATGGCACATCCAGTTGCCGGCACAGCCTGTCAAGATCCTGGTTCGCCTTTAAGGTCAGATTTGTCTTCAGGGAACCCGGATGGTTGTCATACCCCGGATAGATGACCGCCGTGTTGGCCCGGGAAATACCGGTGCACACATCCTCCCGTTTTTCCAGAAGGATGGTCCGGACAAAACGGCGGGAAAGATTCAGGGCGCAAAAACACCCCAGAAGTCCGCCGCCGATAACCGCCGCGTCAAATACTGCCGCCTGACCATCCACACCCATGAAAGCGCCTCCTTAAAAACGGCATCTGACCGTTCCCGGGGACTGCAGGGTGTAGCCGCCCAGCTCTTCCAGCTTACAGGCAAATTCCCTGCTCCTTAAAATTTCCAGCATCTCCTGCACAAGCGTTGTCTCCCAGGCGCTGTCGGGAATCAGAAGATCATACTGCTCGGTACATACAGGGATAAATGCAAGATCATACATCTTTGCAGCGGAATAAATGCCCATCCCCGCATCGGCAGAACCAGAGGCGATCTGTGCCGCCACAGACGTGTGAGTAAACTCCTCCCGCTCATATCCATAGATGGAAGATACATCCAGATCTGCCTTTTTACACAGATAGTCCATCAAAATCCTCGTACCTGAACCCTTCTGCCGGTTCACATAGCGGATACCAGACGCTGCAAGATCTTCAATTCCTGCTATCTGTTTCGGGTTGCCCTTCGCCGCCATGATTCCCTGGGTTCTTCCGACACACTCCACCAGACGGACTCCTCCGTTTGGAAAATATCGGCGGACATAAGAGGTATTGTAGGTTCCGTCTTCCTCATCCAGCAGATGGATCCCGGCCACATGTGTCTCTCTGCGGCGGACAGCCATGATTCCGCCCATGGAACCCGTATGGGTGGACGCCATATAGAAGGACGAATCCTTTCGGTGAAGCAGATCCGCAAGCTCATCCAGCAGAGGATCATGGCTTCCGATGGCCACCAGGGTATTTTCCAGCTCTTCCACCGGGCGCAGAAGCCGGACTTCGACCTCACTTCCGGCCTCGTAGCCTTCCAGCCCCTGGGGAATGGTCAGAATCCCGTCCGCCTTCATAAACGAAGATACCACGCCGCTGCCCCGGTTCAGAGGTGTCGCGATCAGACGCCCGTCCACATGACCCATACGCACCCGTACAAACTCCTGATATTTTAACCCTGAGACCACCGGACGGGAAAGCTGCGCCCGGACCGTCTGATCCTGCCGGACCGGATGATGATTCTGGTATTCCAGGATCGGTTTTAAAAGCTGCTCGATGACGATGATTCCCGATACCGGATATCCCGGAACCCCCAGGATCGCTTTGGCCCCCTGGTATCCCAAAATGGCCGGTTTCCCGGGCTTCATGGCAATCCCGTGGTAAAGTACGCCGCCCAGCTCCTTGATCACCTGAGCGGAATAATCCTCCCGGCCCGCCGAGGATCCTGCATTTAGGATCACGATGTCGCACTCTGCCAGAGCCCTGGATACGGCCGCCTTGATCATGTCAAACTGGTCCGGCACGATGGGAAAAGTGACCGGCTCGGCGCCCCACTGACGGAGCATGGCGGAAAAAATAGAAGAATTAAATTCGATAATATCGCCGGGAGCCGGATCCGACGTTGGAGGAATGATCTCGTCGCCTGTGGGAATAATGCCCACCACCGGCTTTTTGAGCACATCAATCTCCATCACCCCGCCAGCCAAAAGGGCGCCGATGGCAGAAGGCGTCACTGCGGTATAGGCAGGCAGGATCATCTCGCCGGCACAGATATCCTCTCCGATCTGGCGGATATGCTGCCAGGGAGCCGCCGCATCAAAAAGGCGGACCGATCCGTCTTCTTCCTTCACCACATCCTCGACCATGATGACCGCGTCGCAGTTCTCTGGAAGCGGATCTCCGGTATCCACCACCGTGTACTGCTCCGGCGCCAGGGTAACCGGCGTAGTCTGGGTGGCGCCGAACGTGGCGGCTGCCTTCACGGCAATTCCATCCATGGCGCTTGCATGATAATGAGGCGCACAGATCTGTGCATAGACTGCCCGGGCCGTGATTCTTTCACAGGCGTTTTGCACACCAATCCGCTCCGAAGTGCCTCCCATCCCGTTTTGAATCAAAAGATCCAGATATTCTTTTCTCGCCTGTTCCAGCGGTATATTGGTCAAATATTGAAATTCCATAATTTTCTCTGTTCCTTTCTGTTATCCATCCATCGAGTACAGCGTAACCGGTACTTTGGCTCCTGCCGGCAGTCCTTCACAATCCCGGGGAATGCAAAAATATCCGTCCGAACCTGCCAGCGTTGTAATCAGACCGGATTTTCCCCGGATCGGATGTGCCGTCATCCTGCCGTCCTTTTCTTCCAGAAACACCCCGTTATACTGGGCACGTCCATGGTTTGCTTCCACGGATTCCGACAGATGAGCCATGACGGGAATCTCCCGAAGGGGATATCCCCCAAGCTGTGCCAAAAGCCTGCGGACAAAAATATGCGTGATGAAAAACGCCGCCACCGGATGCCCCGGAAGTCCGATGACCGGACAGCTGCCGATCTTCCCAAAGATCGTCGGCTTGCCCGGCTTCATGGCGATCCCGTGAAAAAGGATCTCACCTTGCGCCTCAATCACGCGGCAGGCAGCATCCTTGACACCCACACTGCTTCCTCCGGAGAGCAGCACCAGATCACACTCCCCGGCCGCTTCCTTCACCCGCTGGTTCAAAAGCGCTTCCTGATCCGGAATAATCCCGTAAAGGACCGGCGTTGCCCCAAGCCTTGTCATAAGCGCTGCCAGAAGACTGCTGTTTACATCCCGGATCTGTCCCGGACCCGGGCTTTTTTCCGGTGAAACCAGCTCATCCCCGGTGGACAGTATGGCCGCTCTCAGCCTGCGCACCACATTCACTTTGACAATTCCCATGGCAGCCAGTGCTCCGATATCCTGGGGCGTTAACTTTCTCCCCGCCGAGAGGACCGGCTTTGCCCGGATACACATCATCTCCTTTCAGGATCACGTTGTGTCCCGGCGCTGCCGGCTTTAAGATGCCGGTTGTCCCGTCTTTATAATCCTCTGTATATTCCACCATCTGAACCGCATCGGCTCCCCTGGGAAGCTCGCCTCCGGTCGGAATCGGCGCACAATACCCTTCTTCCAGTGTAAATCCGGCGGCCTGTCCCATCAGAATCTCCTGCGTATTCTGAAGGATCGCCGGAATACTGTCGCTGCAGCCAAACGTATCTTTTGCATGAACCGCAAACCCGTCCACGGTAGAACGATCAAAAGCCGGCACATATTCCGAAGCGCAGATATCCTCTGCAAGAACCCGGCCGGCGGCTTCCGTGTAAGAGATTGTCTCTGCCCGGTCCGAAACCGGAGCAAACTGTGTCTTTATAATCTCGCATACTTCTTCTGGTGTTTTTACCGACAGCATGTCAAACCTCCCCTACGATCTTCCCAAGATCTGTGTAATCATTGTCTGTGATGGAAAAAATATCATTCTGATATTCCCGGGATCTTAAAATCTGAAGCATGGCCTGGATCTCCGGGGTATGATACATCTCTTTTTTGATGACCAGATCATAGCGTTCCTTCTGAACCGGAATAAAATCCAGATCCGGGAACTGCTTGATGACCCGTCCGGTACCAATCCCCACATCCGCCTGCCCTTCCACAATCGCTGCGGCCACCGTAAGATGAGACGACATCTCATTTCCATATCCGTTGACCGTGCCGGGAGAAACCTTCATCCGGAACAGATGTTCATCCAAAAGAATCCGGGAACCGGTTCCATTGCGCCGGTTCAGTATATAGACATCCGGCCGCGTCAGATCTTTCCAGGAAGTGATCTTTTTGGGATTGCCCTTTTTTACGTAAAATCCCTGCATCCGATAGGTCAGATTGACCGCCACCGCGTGAACGCCCGGCACCAGCCGGCGGATATAGGGCAGATTGTAGCTGTCCGTATCCGAGTCCCACAGATGACAGGTGGCCGCCTGCACATTCCCCTGGTAGAGGGACAGAAGGCTCTCAAAGCTGCCCACATAAGCCCTGAGCGCCTGTATTCCGTACTGATGAAGATAATTGGATAAAATATCCAGAATCACATCCTGACCGGAAATGATCAGGGGCTGCTTCTGCGCACTGTCCCCATACAGCAGACTGCTTTGTACCGTTACTTTCTGCACTGGAGCCGCCACCTGCTGGGAATGGCGGCTCCGGGCAATATAAGCATCCACATCCTCCTGGGTAAAACGAACCTTTCTGCCTATTTTGTAGGAGACAATCTCTCCTTTTTTGATCAAAGCATAGATGGTGCTTTTGCTGACATGCAGGATCCTGGCAACCTCTTCGGTTGATAAAGATTTATTCTGATCCAATCAAAGCCCCCTCCTTTGTTATATTTGGTACTAATATATATTATTTCGCACAATATTGCAATGCTTTTATTGATTTTCATTGATATTTTTCAAACAAACTCGTATGATATTAGACATAACATACAAGCCAATTTCATCAAAGGAGGTATTTTTATGGCACGTTTTACATTACCAAGAGACTTATACCATGGAGCAAATGCTCTGGAAGCTCTGAAGACTCTGGACGGCAAGAAAGCAATGGTCTGCGTGGGCGGCGGCTCCATGAAGCGCTTTGGTTTCCTTGACAAGGTAACGGCTTACCTGCAGGAAGCCGGCATGGAAGTCAAACTCTTCGAAGGCATCGAGCCGGACCCGTCTGTGGATACGGTTATGAAAGGCGCTGAGGTTATGAGAGAATTCGAGCCGGACTGGATCGTGGCAATCGGCGGCGGATCTCCCATTGATGCTACCAAGGCCATGTGGATCAAATATGAGTATCCGGATGTGACTTTCGAGGATATGTGCAAAGTATTCGGTCTTCCAAAACTTCGCACCAAGGCTCATTTCTGTGCAATCTCCTCCACTTCCGGAACCGGAACCGAGGTTACCGCATTCGCAGTCATCACGGATTATGAAAAGGGGATCAAATATCCGCTGGCTGACTTCGAGATCACACCCGATGTGTCAATCGTAGACCCGGCTCTTGCTGAGACCATGCCAAAGAAACTGGTGGCTCATACCGGTATGGATGCCATCACCCATTCCATCGAGGCTTATGTGTCCACTGCAAACTGCAACTATACAGATGCACTGGCACTGCATTCCATCAAGATGATCCAGGATAATCTGGTCGGTTCCTTCAATGAGGATATGGGCAAGAGAGCAACCATGCACGATGCACAGTGTATGGCAGGTATGGCATTCTCCAATGCGCTTCTTGGTATCGTGCACTCCATGGCACATAAGACAGGAGCTGTCTTCGCAGATCAGGGCGCACATATTATCCACGGTGCAGCAAACGCAATGTATCTGCCGAAAGTCATCGCATTCAACGCAAAAGATCCGGTAGCAAAGAAACGCTATGGCGTGATCGCAGACTTTATGGGTCTTGGCGGAAGCAACGATGATGAGAAAGTGGATCTTCTCATCCAGTGCCTGCGGAAGATGAACGACGATCTGAACATTCCGCACTGCATCAAGAATTACGGTAAAGACAGCTATCCGACGGAGCAGGGCTTTGTACCGGAGAACGTATTCCTTGAGAGACTGCCGGAGATTGCAAAGAACGCGATTCTGGATGCATGTACCGGATCCAATCCGCGTCAGCCCAGCCAGGAAGAGATGGAAAAGCTTCTGAAGTGCTGCTACTACGATACGGAAGTGGATTTCTAGGATTTTATTCAGACATTACATAGGAAATTTGTGCACCTGCCGGCGCTTATGCCGGCAGGTGTTTTGCAGAAAACTGTTTTTGTTATATTTGGCGCAGATATATCTCATTTCACGCAGTTTTCCGTTTGTTTGTTGATTTTGGTTGCTATTTCTGTGCGAAAACGGTATGATATTGTACATAAGAATAAGCGTTATTGGTCAATCCATTTTGCAACTTAACTTAATTTTTCAAAAGGAGGTCTATCTTTATGAGTGGATGTTATTACGAGAAAATCGCACGGATCAATCTGACTACCGGTCAGATCACCGTGGAGAAGCTGGACATTGATCTGGCTAAGAAGTTCATCGGCGGCCGCGGCCTGGGAACGAAGATTCTGTATGATGAGGGTGTGGCTGCGGCAGATCCGCTGTCTGCAGACAACAAGCTGGTCTATATCACCGGACCCATGACAGGAACCCTGTCTCCGTCCTCCGGAAGATATATGGTATGTACCAAATCCCCGCTGACCGGCATGATCGCATGCTCCAACTCCGGCGGAATCTGGGGTGCAAAGCTGAAATATGCAGGATGGGATGCACTGATTGTGGAAGGGGAAGCTCCCAACTGGTGCTACCTCAATATTGAAGATGACAAGATCGAGCTTCTGGATGCAACCCCGTACACCGGTATGATGTCCGAAAAGATCGATGATACTTTAAAGGAAAAACACGGCAAAGAGGCATCTGTTCTCAACATTGGCCCTGCAGGCGAGAAAAAAGTTCTTCTGGCTGCAATCATGAATGACAAAGACCGTGCGGCAGGCCGTTCCGGCGTAGGCGCTGTCATGGGCAGCAAAAAGCTGAAAGCGATCGTAGTCACGGCATCCCGCAAGAAGCTGGATATCATTCACGATGAAGAGGCTCTCAAGGCAGCGAACAAACGTTCTCTTGATATCCTGAAGGCAAACCCGGTTACCGGTTCCGGCCTGAAAGATCTCGGTACTGCTGTGCTGGTCAACATCGTCAACAACATTGGATGTTTCCCGACCAACAACTGGCAGGGTGCTTACTATCCCCAGGGCGATGATATCTCCGGCGAGACACTGAAAGACACTTATCTGGTGAAGAACAGTGCCTGCCACCGCTGTCCCATTGCCTGCGGACGTGTGGTCAATGTAAACGGCCGGATTACGGGAGGTCCGGAGTATGAACCCTTATGGGCATACGGCGGCAACTGCGGCAACAATAACTTAAATGCCATCGATGAGGCAAACATGTGGTGTAACGAGTACGGCCTGGATGCCATCTCCACTCCGTGTACCATCGCCGCAGCCATGGAACTTTATGAGAAAGGATACATAAAAGAAGAAGAATGCGGCGGCATTCCGCTCAAATGGGGTTCTGTGGAAGCCATTGTAGAGTGGACCAAGCGTATGGGCGATCCCAATACCGAGCTGGAATGGCTCATGAGTTCCGGTTCCGCAAGACTGTGCGAGCACTACGGACATCCGGAGATCTCCATGACCGTAAAGAAGCAGGAAATGCCGGCATACGATGCGCGGGGAATCCAGGGCATCGGTATCACTTACGCGACTTCCAACCGCGGCGGATGTCATGTGCGCGGTTACATGATCAGCCCCGAGGTGTTAGGCCTTCCGGAACAGCTTGACCGTACGGTAACGGACGATAAGGCTGTATGGGCAAAGACCTTCCAGGATCTGACTGCAGTCATCGATTCCATGGGCAACTGCCTGTTCACTTCCTTTGCCATGGGCGCACAGGAATACGCAGACCTTTTGAATGCGGCAACCGGCACCAACTACACGACGGAAGAACTTCTGGCTGTAGGCGACCGGATCTACAATATTGAGAGAATGTTCAACAAGGCTGCCGGCATGAAACCGGAAGATGACAGACTTCCCAAACGTCTCCAGGAAGATCCGATTCCGGATGGTCCGTCCAAGGGCATGACCTCCAAGATCGCTCTGACTCTGCCCCAGTACTATGAGGCAAGAGGATGGGTGAATGCATTCCCAACCGATGAGACCCTTAAGAAACTCGGCCTTGACGAGTGCGTCGGGAAATGATTGAAGTAAGACTGTTTGCGACCCTTCGGGAAGGAAGAGGCAAGATCTTCTTTCTCGAAGGAGACAAATATCGCTGTGGAGCGGATGTTCTGAAAGAATTTCAGATACCGGAGGAGGAAGTTTCCATTTTCCTGATCAACGGTTTCCACAGCAAGTCACAGGATCCTGTGAAAGACGGAGACGTCCTGGCTCTCTTCCCCCCTGTAGGCGGCGGCTGATGAGACTTCTGATCATAAAAACCGTTTCCAGAGGACAGAATCATGAAGGCAAGGTATGAACGTAATCTGTATGCTTTATCAAAAGACGAGCAGGAAATGCTGGCCCAAAAACGCGTATGCATCATAGGCTGCGGCGGTCTGGGCGGCTATATCCTGGAATATCTTCTGCGGGTCGGAGTCGGGCACATCACCGTAATCGACAAAGACTGTTTTGAGGAAAGCAATCTGAACCGGCAGCTTTTAAGTGATGAAAACCACATCGGTTCCTCCAAAACGCAAACCGCAAAAGAGCGTGCAAAAGCTGTCAACCGCGAAGTCACGGTTACTGCAATCGACGCCTTCCTGACAGAAGATAATTCAGAAGAACTGTTAAGAGGCCATGACCTTGTTCTTGACGCGGTCGACAGCCTTTCTGCCAGAAGACAGATCGGAAAGCAGTGTGCAGAGCTTGGAATTCCTCTTGTGTACGGCGCCATCCAGGGATGGTATGCCCAGATCAGTCTGATCATGCCGGGCAGCAAGATGCTCGACCTTCTGTGCGGACATGGTCCGGAACCGTCAGATAAGAGTGCTCTGTCTTTTACTCCCGCTGTCTGCGCCTCTTTTCAGGCCGCAGAAGCTGTCAAGTATCTGTGCGGACGTGAATGCGTCTTAGCAGGCAGAGTTCTATATGTGGATCTGATCCATATGGAGACAGAACTGATCACCATGCAAATATGATATAAAAACACCCTTTTTATATAATTGTTTTCCCTGCGTCTGGCACGATCCGTACACGCAGGGAAACTTTTTTATACGGATGTTTCCATCTTTATGACTTCATTGGCTACAAAACGGCGGATCCTGTCGTCTTTGTTCTCAAACAGAATCTCATGTTTGCCACCGCTGGCCAGAAGCGTTCCTTCGTGCATAAAATGCAGTTCCCCGCACATTTTGTAAATATGGGCAAGGCGATGGCTGATCAAAAGCCACGTGATCGCCCGCTCCTTTTGGATATCAAATATGACATGTTCAAACAGTTCCAGATTTTCAGGGTCCAGATTGGACAAGGTCTCGTCAATCATCACAAATTCCGGATCAAAGATCAAAGCCCGGATCATGGATACTTTCTGCTGTTCTCCGCTGGACAGACTTCTTGCATACTGATGTTTTTTCTCTGCAAGACTGCACCGGTCAAGCCACTGGTCAATCTTCTGCTCATCCGGCCGGATCCGCCGGATTTTCAAAGGATAACAGATATTTTCATATACGCTGCCCTGGATAAAATAAGGTCTCTGGGCAGTCATGGTAATCTTTCGGATGTCCAGTCCTTCATAATCCAGCGTCCCTCGGTCCGGCCTGAGAATCCCCATGATCAGTTTGCAAAGCGTCGTCTTTCCGCATCCGTTTCCGCCGATGATCCCATGAATCTTCCCCTTTTCCAGCACAAGGGTATCTATCTTCATCTGAAAATCTCCCTGCTTTTTTTCCAAATCAGTAATTCTCATCGGTCTTTTCTCCTCTTTGAAAAAAATCAGCAAGACTTTGGATGACAAATGCCATAACCAGCAGCAGGACACCCAGCGTCAGCCCTTCCGTAAAGATCCCCTGGCTTTTCAGAAGTGAGATGGTGGTCGTCATAGTCCGGGTATGGCCTTTGATGTTCCCGCCCACCAGCATCACGGCGCCGACTTCACTGATGGAGCGGCCAAAGCCTGTGACAACTGCAAAATACAGTTCTTTTTTCAGCTCCCGGATCACCAGCCACTGGGTCTGCATGGGACTTGCCCCCATGGTTCTGGCAAAGGTACGGATCGCCGGTGCCTTCGAAACCAGACTCGTATAAGTCATTCCGCAGATGATGGGTGTGATAATCAACACCTGAGCCAGAATCATCCCCTGTACCGTAAAGAGCATATTCAGCTTCCCAAGAGGGCCTCTGCGCATCAGAATCATATACACCACCAGACCGATCACAACCGGCGGAACTCCCATCAGCGTCCGGTTGACGCGGATCACCACCCGTTTGCCCGCAAACCGGGCGCGCTCCAGCAAAAGTCCCAGAAAGATCCCGAGCACGGAAGAAATCGTAGTCGCGCCAAAGGCAAGCTGGAAAGTCACACAGACCGCGTCAAAGACACCCACATCCGAAAAAGCCGCATCTAACATCTCTCTTACCAACTGCATACTGCCCCCTTAAGTGAGAAAAAAGGGGCTGCACCGGCAACCCCTGTCCTCTCTTTATTCATTCGCATTCGGAGTAAATAATGCCTCTCCATATTGATCCACGCCGTAATTTGCAATGAGACCCTGCACTTCCTCAGAACAGATCCACTCGATCATGGCGTTGGCAGCCTCGTTGTTGACTTCCGGATATTTCTCAGGACTTACAGCGATGATTCCATACTGGTTCAGAAGATCCGATGCACCTTCGCAGATAATATCCAGCTGAATTTCCACATCTGCATCATTCTTCATCTTCAGCCAGGTACCCCGGTCGGTCAGGCAGTATGCGCCTTTTTCATCTGCCATGGTGATCGTTGCGCCCATGCCCTGTCCGGACTCCAGATAGTTGGGATTCCCTGCCGGATCCAGTTCCAGCTTCTTCCAGATTCCTTTTTCCTTTTTATCGGTACCGGAATCATCTCCTCTGGAAACAAAGGTGAGCTGATCTTCCTGAATGGTCTTGAACAAAGACTCGATGTCATCCGTAGGAGCAACCGGCTCTGTCGGCCCGACCACGACGAAATCATTGTACATCACCTGGAAACGTTCCACACCGAACCCTTTTTCCACAAATTCTTCTTCGCTGGCTTTTGCGTGAACCAGCACGATGTCCACATCGCCGTTCTCGCCCATCTTCAGTGCTTCACCAGTGCCCACTGCACTCCACTGAAGCTCCCAGCCGGTGTCCTCTAAGAAGATCGGAGCCAGATAGTCGAGAAGTCCGGTATCCGCCGTACTGGTGGTTGTCGCCATCATAAGCACACCTTTTTGCTCTGCAGGCGCCGCTTCTTCTTCAGAAGCCTCTGCGGGTGTCTCGGTCGCTTCCTCCGCTTCGTCACCAGCACTCTCCTCCGGCGTTTCCGCCGGTGCCTCTGCTGGCGCCGGTTCCTCTTTTGCTCCGCGCCCG